>MDSW01005920.1_pt1 | contig 17192 bp, 12 predicted proteins | sample 811171 | NCBI WGS metagenome assembly MDSW01 (sample SAMN05326641, study PRJNA326480) | marine metagenome | isolation source: seawater | place: Atlantic Ocean: North West | collected 2012
CAAAAAGAGAATCTGTACTTTTTATAAAAATTTTAATTTTCCCATTAATTTTCTTACTAATATTTCCCTTCTCTAAGATTGGATAATAAAGTAAAAGTTTTTTTAGATTAATCTGATTAATATTCATATTTAAATCTAAATAGAACTGATTTTTAAATGAAATTTTCCCGTCAATTTTGGAATTCAAAAATTTATTTCTCAAATAGGATTTAGAAATTATAAAATCATCTTTTCCATCAAAATTTAGTAATAAAACTGTTTGAAAAATTTTTAATTTCATTTCACCAGATAAACTTTTAAGACTACTTGCTGGATCAAATTTGATATCAAGTGACTGCTTCAAATTTGGAACAGATATTTTAAGATATTTTTCTGAACTTAGATTGTTTAAAAATTTAATTTTAATTTTGTGTTTAGAGAAATTAACATTTGCATTTATTTTGTGTTTATTATTTGAAAAATTGTCTCTTAAATTAAATTTTTCAAAAGTTACGACGTTTTTTTGATCGTCAATAAAAAGTATGTCAGAATTTACAATCGACAAAACTTTTTTTTTATGAATAGATGAATATATAAAAAGATTTTTTAAAGTTTTAGGGTAAATTTTTATTTTTTGATTTGATATCAAAATTTTTTCTATTTCTAAATCTTGTAAATTTGTAAGACTTAGAGGAGAAACTATGAGGTATAATCTTTTTAATTTTATACCATCTTTTGAATTTTCGCTTAAATCAAAAGTTAAATCGTTTATTACAATTCTTGGAGATGGAAAAAGCTCATAAGACACTTTGCCATTAATTTTGGTTTTTAGTTTGAAAGTTTCATAAACTTTATCTTCAAGATTTTCTTTTCCTGTTTTATAATCAAAGTATATTGGTCTTATAAAATAAGAAAAAAGGGTTAATACAAAAATTATTGATATTCCAATTAAAATTGTTTTTTTATTAAGATTCTTTTTCAAATTATTAAAATAACTTTTATTCAACCTAGATTTGATAATTTTAAATACTGAACTTCTCATTTTGTTGTTTTATAATCAGAATAATGTAAAAATAAAGTCCATAATAATGAAAGAAAAAAGAAATTTCCTCGAAGAGTTAAATGAACAACAGAAAGATGCTGTTATTAATATTGATGGTCCAACATTAGTTGTCGCAGGAGCTGGGTCAGGTAAAACTAAAGTTTTAACATCGAGACTGGCTTATATTGTTGAACAAAAAAAAGCTTTTCCAAATCAAATACTTTGTGTGACATTTACTAATAAAGCCGCAAAAGAAATGCGGGATAGAGTTATTAAAATTTTAGGAGGTAAAGTTAATTCTTTATCCTGGCTTGGAACTTTTCACGCTATTAGTGTGAAATTTTTAAGACGCCATGCTGAAGCAATAGGGTTAAAAAGTAACTTCACAATTTTAGATACTGATGACCAAAAAAAATTAATTAGAAATATATCAAAATCTGAGAATATAGATGCCAAAAAAATCTCACCTCAATTTATATTAGCTTTGATCGATCAGTGGAAAAACAAGGGACTTCTACCAGACGATGTAAAATTATCAAAAAAACATATTTTTGAGAATCAAATTTTAAAGGTTTACAAAATTTATCAAGCTAAAATTAGAGATCTTAATTCTTGTGATTTTGGTGATCTAATTCTTTACTGTGTAAAATTATTTGAAAAAAACCCTGATATTAGAAAAATCTATTCAAATAATTTTAAATATATACTTGTAGATGAATACCAAGATACTAATTTTATTCAAAATAAATGGTTAAAACTAATTGTAAATGAAAATGAAAATGTATGCTGTGTGGGTGATGATGATCAGTCAATTTATAGCTGGAGGGGTGCAGAAATAAAAAATTTTCTACGCTTTGATAAAGTCTACACAAAATGTAAAATTTTTAGATTAGAGCAAAATTATAGATCTACTAAAAATATTCTGGATACTGCATCATTTTTAATTTCACATAACAAAGATCGCCTCGGAAAAAAACTTTGGTCTGAGGGTGCAAAGGGTGATCTAGTTAAATTGAATTGTTATAAAAATGGCAAAGATGAAGCACAAGGTATTGGCAATATAATTGAAGAAAATCGTAAAAAAAAGTTTTCTTTAAATGAAATCGCAATACTTGTCCGAGCTATATATCAAACTCGCGAATTCGAGGAGAGATTTCTTAAAATTGGAGTAAATTATAGAATTATTGGAGGTATTAAATTTTATGAAAGAGCTGAAGTAAAAGATGCTATCTGTTATTTAAGAATTGTAAATCAAAAATTTGATGATTTAGCTTTTGAAAGAATTATTAATACTCCTCGTAGAGGTGTGGGTGAAGCAACAATAAAGCAGCTTTATGAATTTTCTTCAAAAAATAAAATTTGTCTTGAGGACTCTGCTAGAAAGTTAATTGAACTAAATAAATTTAAGCCTAAAGTAAAATCTGTAATCAAACAATTATTAGAATTAATAAACAAATGGAGATCTGACCTCAAAAAGAATAAAAATTACGATCTATTAAAAATTATTTTGGATGAGTCTGGTTACTCTGCAATGTTAAAAAATAAAAAAGATTTAGAAAATGAAAATAGATTGGAAAATTTAAAAGAACTTTTAAGAGCAATGCATGATTACGATAACTTACAAGGATTTTTAGAACATGTTGCGCTAGCTACATCAATCGATCAAGAATGGGAGGATGAAAAAGTAAATATTATGACAATGCATGCTGCTAAGGGTTTAGAATTTGACACTGTATTTTTGCCAGGATGGGAAGAGGGTTTGTTCCCACATCAAAAATCTCTTGAAGAAAAAGGAGACTTTGCTTTAGAGGAAGAAAGAAGGTTGGCTTACGTTGGAATTACAAGGGCAAAAAAAAAGGCCTACATATCTTTTGCTATGCAAAGATCATGGCACGGTGAATGGATGGATAGCTTACCTTCTAGATTTGTGAACGAACTTCCTGAGGAAGGAATAGAAAAAAATGAACAACCTATAAAAGAAGTTTCAGATGATTTTGATTTTAATCAAGATAATCTTCTTGGAGATAATGAAGAATACAGAAGCCCCGGATGGGCTAGATTAAGAAAAAAATTGCTTAGATGAGTGCTATTATTTGCTCCGTTCAGTATGAAAAATTTTAAAAAATTATTAAAAAAATACAAAATTGATGGTTATATAGTTCCTAAAAATGACGACTATTTTAATGAATATGTAAGTTCTTCTAAAGATAGATTGAAATTTATTTCAAATTTTTCTGGCTCAGCGGGATTTGCTATAATTTTAAAAAATAAAAATTACTTGTTTGTAGATGGAAGATACACAATCCAAGCTCGTTTTCAGACTCGCAAGAATTTCAAAGTTGTTACGATACCCAATAAATTTCCCAAAGATGTACTGGAATCAAAAAAAAAAATTATTCTTGGTTTTGATCCAAAATTACATACTGAAAAACAATTGAAGTCTCTTTTTAAAATTAAAAATGTTAAGCTTAAATATATCAAAGAAAACTTGGTGGATATAGTCTGGAATAACAAACCAAAAAACTTATTAAAACCATTCTTTACAATTTCTCCAAAAAATGCTGGCACAACTAGCCTAAATAAAATTAGGCAAGTTAAAAATATTCTTTTTAAAAATAAAGCTGATTATTTATTGGTAACTGCCCCTGAAAACGTTGCTTGGATTTTAAACATTAGGGGCCAGGACTCCTCCTACTCTCCTATTCCAAACGCTAGATTATTATTAAGCAAAAGTGGCGAAGTGAGTCTTTTTGCAAACCCAAAAAAATTAAAGAATCTAAAAAAAATTAAAGCACGTTACTATGATGAAAAAAAAATTGAAATAATACTTAATAAATTATCAAGAAAAAGAATTTGGCTAGATAGTTATTCTTGTTCATTTTTTTTCAAAAATCTATTAGAAAGAAAAAATCAAGTTATAGAAAAAATAGACCCAATACATTTTTTTAAATCAATTAAAAATAATACTGAAATAAAAAATATGAAAAAGAGTCATTTAACAGATGGAGTTGCATTAACTAAATTTTTATTCTGGTTAAAGAAAAACTTTAAGAAAAAAAAAATTTCAGAAATATCAGCACAAAAAAAGCTTGAAAGTTTGAGAAAAATCCATCCCAGTTACAAATTTCCAAGTTTTAACACAATCTCAGGATCAGGGCCTAATAGTGCAATCATACATTATAAAGCTTCTCCGAAAACAAACAGAGTTTTAAAAAAAGGTGAGTTATATTTGATAGACTCCGGGGGGCAGTACTCTTTCGGAACAACTGATGTAACTAGAACTATTTCCCTAGATAATAAATCAAATTATATAAAAGAAATTTATACTCGAGTTCTAAAAGGGCATATTGCAGTTTCAAATTTTAAAATTAAAAAAAACTCAACAGGCTCTCAAGTTGATAAAAATGCAAGAAAATTTTTAAAAAAAATAAAATTAGATTACCCTCATGGGACTGGTCATGGTGTTGGATATTTCTTAAATGTCCATGAAGGGCCACAATCATTATCAAAAAATAGTAAAGTAAATTTGAAACCAGGCATGATTGTTTCTAATGAGCCCGGATATTACAAAGAAGGGAGTTTTGGGATAAGAATTGAAAACCTTATTTACGTTAAAAAAAACAAATTTGAAGAATTAACCATAGCCCCTATAGAAAAAGATTTAATAAATAAAAGAATTTTAAATAATACTGAAATTAATTGGCTTAATACTTATCACAAAAAAGTTAAGAAAAGTTTATCTAAATTTATGAATATAAAAGAAAAAAAAGATCTAACAAAAGCTTGCTCACCTATTTAACAAATCGTACCATTTTTCTTCTGTTATTAAATCTATTTCTAACTCTTTCGCTTTTTCAATCTTTTTTCTTGTTGGTTTTGAATTTCCTATAACAAGATAATTCAATTTTTTTGAGACTGAACCTAAAATTTTAGCACCATTTTCTTCTGCTAAAGATTTTGCCTCAGACCTACTCATTTTCTCAAATCCACCTGTAAACATAATATTTTTATTACTGAATTTTCCTTTTTTGCTTATTATTCTAAAATCACTAATATTTAGAACTGCTATTAAGGATTGAATAATATCTGAGTTTTTTTTATTTGAAAAAAAATCATCTATAGATTTGACTTGTGTATCGCCAATACCATCAAGGTCATATAAATTTTTCAAAATTTCAACCCTTTTTACATGATTAAATAATTCTGAAAATTTATTATGAGTCTTGAAAAATCCTGCTAAAATTTTTGCATTTTCTTGACCTATATGTCTTATGCCTATTGAATAAATAAATCTATCCAAGCTTATATTTTTTGACTCGTTAACGGCTTTTCTTAAATTATTCATTGAAAGATTTCCCCATCCTTCTAACTTTTCTATTTTTTCATAATTTAAACAAAAGATATCAGCTGGTTTTTTTATAAACTTTAGTTTCCAAAAGTTATCTATTACTTTTTTTCCTAACCCATCAATATCAAAAGCATCTTTTGAAACAATATGTTTTAATTTTTCTCTTGCAGTAAAATCACACTCATAACCTCTTGTACATCTCCTTACTGCATCAGTTTTTTTTGTTGTAAAATTTATTTCTTTTTTCGTAGGATAACCACACAAACAATTAGATGGAAAAATGAACTTTTTACTTTTTTTATCCCTTTTTGATTTATCAACCGATAAAACTTGTGGGATAACATCTCCTGCTCTTTGAATAGTTATAATATCTCCAATTCTTATATCTTTTCGATTAATTTCATCTTCATTATGTAAAGTAGCATTAGAAACAACAACTCCACCGACAGTTACTGGGTCAATTTTCGCTACAGGGGTAATGGCTCCTGTTCTTCCAACTTGGATTGCTATATCTTTTATTTTAGAAGAAGCCTTAACAGATGAGAACTTATAAGCAATTGCCCACCGTGGTGAGTTAGATGTTGAACCAAGTCTATTTTGAAAGTTCAAATTATTAACTTTATAAACTAAACCATCGACGTCATAATCTAAACTAGATCTGATTTCTTCAAGATGACTATGATTTTTTTCAATTTCATCGATTGAACTTATGACTTTACAATAAGGATTAATTGGAAACTTCCAATTTTTAAGTTTTTTAAGTAAATCTGATTGTTTTTTTAAAGTAAGAGGTTTTATTTCTCCAATACCGTAAGCAAAAAATTTTAAGGGAATTTTTTTTGTTTCGCTTGAATCTTTCTGTCTTAATGATCCGCCAGCTGCATTTCTAGGATTTGCAAATTTATCTTTTAATATTTCAAAATCTTTTTTTCCTATATAAACTTCCCCCCTTACTTCTAAAATTTTAGGTGCATCCGTTATTTTTTTTGGTATTTCTTTTATAGTTAATAAGTTTTCAGTTATATCTTCTCCAAAGATACCGTCACCTCTTGATAAACCATAGATTAAATTACCTTCCTCATATCTTAAAGAAGCAGATATTCCATCTATTTTTGGTTCTGATGATAGTTCTATCTCAGAAGAGATGTTTAAAAAATTTGTTATTTTCTTTTTGAAATCTAACATGTCTTCTTTTTTAAAAGCATTACCTAAGGAAAGCATAGGTCTGGAATGTTTTATTTTTTTAAATTTATTAGATGGTTTAGAGCCAATTAAATTATCCAAATTTTTTATTTTTTTCAAAAATGGGTGATCTTTTGCTAAATCTAATAATTCTTTTTTTAAATTATCAAATTCAGAGTCTGATATTTTAGGTTTATCTCTCTCAAAATAAGCCTTGTTAAACTCAATTAATTTCTGAACTTTCTTTTTATATATTTTTTTTACTTTTTCTTGATCAATCATTTACAGATAATATTTTCTTTAAAGTTCGCTTAACTAAACTATCTTCGCTCTTATCTTTTTTAATCATAATTTTATAATCTGAATTTAAAACTTTATAGGATCTCTCGTACCATTCGCTTGAGTTATAATTATAACCTAATAAAACTGCAGCAGCCTTTGCCTCACCATCAAGTCCTATTCTATGATATATCTCTACTAATCTAAATAAAGCTTCTTCAACAAAAATTGTTTTATCATATTCCTCAACAATTATTTTTAATCTGTTTATTGCAGGTATCCATTTTTCATTTTTCATATAGTATCTTGCTATTGATAATTCTTTAGCTGCCATTTGATTAATTATAAGATCAAGTTTAAATTTAAGGTCTATTGCATAATCGGTATCTGGAAATTTTATTAAAAATTCCTCAATTGTTTTCTTAGATAAAATAAGGGGCTCAATATCTTTTTTCTCATCAAGAATTTTTTCATAATAAATTATAGCGACTAAATAATGTGCGTAACCTACATTAGAGTCTGCGGGATAAACTTTTATAAATCTTTTTAAATTAACTATAGATTCATCGTAGAGATTCATTGAGTACAAGCAGTAGCTAGACATTAAAGCAGATTTTGCTGCCCAACCAGTTTGGGGAAGTAAACTTTCTGACTGATCAAATTTCTTTCTAGCAATAAAGTATTGACCATCTTTTAAAGATTGTAAAGCTTCTTGATAAACCTTTATTGCTTCAGTCTTAGTAGAGGGTGGTGCCTCAGCTACTTGATTTTTTTTCGTGCAAGAAAAAAGCAAAAAAAGTGAAAAAATAAAAATTAAAAATATTCGCATTAAACTATTAATAACAAAAAAATTACTTGGCGTAAAATTTTGCTAAATATTAAGCGTTTATTGCAAGTCTCTTATGGATAGGAACGATTTTTCTTACGTTAGAAGACGAAGATTCACTTTCAACTATATCGTAATTACTTTTATCTGAAAAAACTTTTTTCAAAAAATCATTTGTTAAAGCATGTCCGCCATGAACACATTCTACTGTTCCAATAACTCTTGCACCAGACAACATAAAGTCTCCTATCAAATCAAGTATTTTATGATTTACAAATTCTTTTTTTGATCTGAGTCCACCTTCGTTTAGAATTTTATCTCCTTGAACTACAATAGCATTTTTTAATGAGCCGCCTTTTGCTAAACCGGCAGATTTTATTTTTTCTATATCTTCGTATAAACAGAAAGTTCTTGCTTCATAAATATTCTCTAAATTTTTATCCTGAAGGTTTACAGTATTTGTCTGAGTTTGAATTAAAGGATTATTCTTATAGTCTAAAGTAAATTTAACTTTAAAATTATCATTCTCAGGTATTATATTTATTAATTTTTCATCATCTCTTAGTTCAACCTTCTTTTTAATTTTGATAAATTTTCTTTTACCTTCAAGATTTTTTACTCCGCAATTTTTTATAATCCTTACAAAATCTTTTGAAGATCCATCCATTATTGGAACCTCTGGACCATTTAAATTTATTATCAGATTATCAATACCACAGATATAAAATGCAGCCATCAAGTGTTCGACTGTTGATACACTTACTCCAAAGTCATTTTGAATTTTTGTACAAAGTTTTGCTGATGAAACATTTTTAAAATTTGCTATAATTTCATTGTCTTTTTCTAAATCGATTCTTTTAAAAGTTATGCCGGAGTTTGAATTGGCCGGGATTAGGGTAACATCTACTTTTTCCCCTGAATGTAGACCTATGCCTGAAAAAGTTGTTTCTTTGTTTAATGTTTTTTGGTTTTTTTCCCACATGGGAAATTTTATACAGAATAAAAAATTTAAGTTGAAAACAAGTAATATTACAGAAAGCTACAAAGAATTTTAAAAAAAACGCTCAAAAAAACTAGAGATTATTGACTTTTTTCTATTAATTAATGGAATAGCTTCTTTATCCCATCCTTTAAAAATTAATTCGGCTGCACCAGATAGTGCGGAAAAATCATCAAGTATTAACGACTCTATTTTTGAGGATATTTTACCTTTAATTAAAGTCTTTTCAAAAAAATTATGTATATTTTTAAAGATTTTTTCATCTTCAAAAAATAAATATTGTTCGGAAATTTTTCCATTTAAATAATGTAAATTTTTATTTTTATTAAAAACAAAATTTACCATTTCATTAACTCTAGCTTCAATAATATCTTTTATGTGATTTAAACTTAGTCTTTTAAACAAAGTTTCTGAAAAAAATTTCTTTTCTAAAAAAATTATTTTTTCTTTGGTAATATTATTGAAATTCACTTCCTCTATAATTCTTCTTACTTCTTTTTCTTTGAGTGAACATAATTGTTCAATGTCTCTATAAATTGAATTGGTTCCAAAAGAAAACGTTCTTAAAAAAACTAATGAACGATCCTCATAAACAGATATACTGCTAGTTTCTTTATCAAAATTAATTACAAAAAAATCATCTAATTTCTTTTTTTTTTTTAACAAATCAATGCCACATACAAAAGGTTTGCTAACAACCCTTTCGATTTTCATATCATTATTACTAAAAAGTTCATTAATATTTTTTAAATTAATTTTTGGAAAAGAAATAAATGTGATGTGTAAACCTAATTGATTTCCACGAAGGTTTAAAGGTATTTTATTTTGTCTAGATTTATCTAAAATAAAGTTTGAATTTAATATATGTAATATTGAATTTTTTTTTTGATTTTTTGTAACTGAACTTTTCGCCTCACTTAAAATATATTCTAGATCTCTCTTTTCAACTTTCGAGCCATTTAATTTTTTTATACCTGTAAAATTTGTACATAAAATTTCAGGTTCATTGACTATAATTGAAATTTTTTTAAATATTTTATTAGATTCTTTTTCTATATTTTTAACATCCTCATCAATTTTTTTTGCTGTATAATCAAAATCTAAAATTTTTCCCTTTATAATTCCTGTATTTACAGAGGTCCTTTTGCTCAAAACTTTATATTCAGAATCTGCATTGTACTGACATAAAATATATCGAATTTGATCATCAGATATTTCTGCAATTAATTTTTCTTTGTTCATTTAAACTATTTTAATATAAGCTGCTCATTAATTCTGAAATCAAAAATTTTAAAGTTGTTGAAGCTTTCTTTTTTATATATGAGTAAAAATTTCTTAAGAGACTCTTCATAACTTTTGACTGGTAATTTTATTATTTTATCATTCTTTAAAACAATATCCCACCTATTAATATTAAAATAATTATACTCTTTTATTAATTCCTTATTGAATCCAAGCTCTTCTAATGATGCGTGTAGCAAATAAAAACTTTTATAAGCTCCTTTTCCTGATACTAACGGCAGTGAATTTTTAACTTTTTCCTGATAATTTTTAATTACTTTTCCATCCTCCAAAAGAAGTTTGTTATTACTATTATCTATAAAAATTCCTATCGGTATGTATTCTTTTATCTCTACTTTTATTTTATTAGGGTAAGTTTTTTTAATTTTAATCTCTCTTATAAAATTGAAATCCTCAAATGTTTCTTTAAGTTTTTTTGTATTAATCAATAAAATACTTTGACCCTTCAATCCATCTAGCTTTTTCTCGATTTCTTCTTTGTTTGAATTACTAATACCACTAAGTTCTACATGATTTACAGGAAAAATAGATTTCTTAATATTTGTAGAAAAATCAAAGTTGTATGTAGTAAGAAAAATAAACAAAAGTATCCATAAAAAAAGACTTCTTTTTTTTTTCATCTATTTGTACTGGCATCACTTACCATCCACTTAACTAATTTTGTAAAAGAAATTTTAGAATATTTTGCTATCTCTGGAACTAGTGATAAGCTTGTCATGCCTGGTTGCGTATTTACTTCTAGGAGAAAGAAATTGTTTTTGTAAAATCTGAAATCACACCTCACAATTCCTTTGCAATTTAAAACCTTATTCGCCTTTTTGGAAATTTTAAGTACCTCTCTGTATTTTTTTTGTGAAATCTTTGCTGGCATTATATGAATTGTTTTTGCTGATTTTCTGTACTTAGCTTTATAATCATAAAATGACCTTTTTGGCCTAAGTTCAATAGCGCCGATTGAGTTGCCACCAATAACAGCAACTTGAATTTCTTTTCCTGGAATATAGGTTTCAAATATTAAATTATCATAATTTTTCAGAGCTTTTTTAAATTGATTTTTTAAAGATTTTAAATCTTTACATATTTTTACACCAATACTAGATCCCTCATCGTTTGGTTTCATTACTATTGGAAAAGTTAATTTGTTTTTTATTATTTTCTTTTTTAAATTAACTCCTAAATAATCTTTATGGTTTAAGAAAAAATAATTCGGTGTTCTAATATTATTTTTAATAAATAATTGTTTAGAAAAATATTTATTCATTGCAATCATTGAGGATAGAACGCCTGAATGTGTATACGGTATTCTATAATATTCAAAAAAACTTTGTATTCTGCCGTCTTCTCCATTTTTTCCATGAAGAGCGTTAAATATTACGTCAGCACTTATTTTACCAATTTCACTTAAAGGTAAAAATTTTGGATCAAATTTTGATACATGATATCCTGCTTTTTTTAATGCAGATATACATGACTTTGCTGACTCTAAGCTGATTTCTCTTTCCCTGGACGTTCCTCCCAAAACAACAAGAATCTTTTTTTTTTTTTTCAATTTTATTTATCCCCAATAATTTTTATTTCTAATTCCATGTTAATACCTCTTTTGAAAAGAACTTCTTTCTTAACTTTTTCTATTAAAGCCTCAATATCTGAGGAAGTTGCTTTTCCATTATTTAAAAAAAAATTACTATGTTTTTTAGAAATACTAGCTCCACCTACAATTAAATTAGAACAATTTGATGATTTTATAAGTTCCCATGCTTTTTGATTTTCAGGATTTTTAAATGTACTGCCGCAAGTTTTTATTTTACTGGGTTGACTTTCTTTTTTGTGAGTAATTAATTTCATTTGTTTTTTTTGAATATCATTTTTATTTCTAGATTGTCCTTGAAGAATAACGCTTAAAATAATTAATTCTTTATGTAAATCACTTTCTCTATAGGAAAATTTTATTTCATCTTTACTAAAAGTTTTAATTTCACCGGCTAAAGTCATTGCCTTTAGAGAGAGAAAAATCTTTGATATATCATAACCATAACATCCACTATTCATAATAATAGCTCCGCCTATACTACCGGGGATACAAGACAAAAACTCAAAACCTGATATGGAATTTTCCAAAGCAAAATCTGCAACCTTTTTGTCTAAAGTAGCAGCTCCTACTTCTATTTTGTTATCCTCTAACAAATTTGTATATGCAAAATCTTTTCCAAGCTTAATGATAACTCCATCAAAACCGGAGTCTCTGAATAAAGTATTAGACCCAGCCCCCAAAGTGTAGATATTTTTTTCTTGTTTACCATATTTTTCTAAAAAGTTTTTAAGTTCAATTTGTGACTTTGGTTTAAAAAATATTCTAGCTGGACCACCTAAATTGAACCAATTATACTTTGAAAGTTTTTCGTTTTTGTAGATCATTTTAGTTTTGTAAATCCATTTCTCTTATCCACTTTGAAATAGATCCAGCTCCCATACATACTATTATTTCATTTTTTAATAAATTTTTAATAAAAAATTTTTTTAAATCATACTCATCCCCTACGATGATTACTTGAACTTTTGAATTTTGTGAAATTAATTTGGCAAATTTTTCTGAATTATATTTCTTATCAATTTTTTCCCCTGCTGCATAGACTGGACACAAAATAACCAAATCCGAATCTTTAAATGAAGATGAAAAATCATTTTTTAATAATTTTAATCTTGAATATCTATGAGGCTGAAAAACGGATATTATCTTTCTATTAGCAGAAGTTATTCTTAAGCTTTTTAAAACAGACTTAATTTCTGTTGGATGATGTGCATAATCATCAAAAAATTCCCTACCATTAATTGAAAAAACTTTTGTTAATCTTCTTTGAATACCGGTAAATTTTTTAAGTGAATTTTTTATTACTTTGATACTTACACCAATATGAAGACATAATGCGATAGCAGCAACAGAATTTAAAATATTATACTGACCAATGAGGTTCAATTTTATTTCCTTTACAGTTTTATTTTTTGAGCCTGGAACTGAAATTTTTAAATTAAAAATTGAGTGATCTTTTCTATAAATAGGCTTTAAAATTTGAAAATTTGCTGTTTTTGAAAAACCATATGTTAAAAAATTTTTATTATAAATTTTTGGTACTAATTTTTTCAGCTCTTGGTCGTCAATACAAATAAAAGATTTTCCAATGGCTGGCGTTTTATTAAGAAACTTTAAAAAAGAATTTTGTAAGTTTTTGAAAGTTTTATAAAAATCAAGATGTTCCTTGTCAAGATTTGTAACCACAGAATAGTTTACTGGAAAATTTAAAAAACTACCGTCAGACTCATCTGCCTCTAAAACAGCCCACTCCCCTTTTCCCAATTTAGCATTACTATTAAATGAATTTATAACTCCCCCATTTATTATAGTTGGGTCTAATTTTGCAGTAGATAAAATCTTAGATATTAATGAAGTTGTAGTTGTCTTCCCATGAGAACCTGTAATCACAATATTTGTTTTTAAAGAAACAACGTGAGCTAACATTTCAGCTCTCTTAAGAATATTTAATTTCTTTTCTTTTGCAGCTTTAATTTCAGGATTGCTATCTTTTACTGCAGAAGATTTAACGACAATAGTACAATCTTGAATATTTTTTTTATTATGAGTTCTGAAAACTTTGATTCCAATACGTTTGCATCTTTCAACATTTTTGCTATTAACTAAATCACTACCTTGAACTTTAAAACCCATTGTTTTCATTACCTGGGCAAGTCCACTCATACCTATCCCTCCAATTCCAATAAAATGAATTTTTTCATTTAATTCAATATCAGGTTTATTCATTTAGTATTTTCTCTATTAATTGTTCAATTTTTGGATTTGTATCCATATCAGAATGTTTAGCCATTTTCTCTTTTATTAAAGATAATTTTTTTTTATCTTTACCTATATCCATAATAATTTGAAATAATTTATCAGAAAGAAACCTCTGATCTAACATAAAACAATATCCTTTTTCCATAAAGTAACTAGCATTTTTTAGTTGATGATTATCCGCCGAAGATGGCAATGGTATTGCAATAAATGGAATTTTTAGATTTACCAATTCTGCTAAAGATGACGCTCCGGACCTTGTGATTGCTAGATTAGCTTTTTTGTAATATTTAGTCATATCATCTGCAAAAGAAAACAATTCAAAATCTAATTTATTCTTTTCGTAAATTTTTTTAATTTCATTAATTTGATTTTCAAGACATTGTTGATAAATTCTGAATTTAGCTCCATTTTTAAAACATTTAATCATTATTTCTGGTAAAATTTCTCCGAAAACTTTGGCTGACTGACTTCCACCCATTATTAAGATTGACAAACTTTCATTTTTTTCATTTTCTGTTTTATTTTGTTTTAACCTCAAAATATGACTTCTAATTAAATATCCACTATAAAATATTTTTTTGCTGTACTTAGGGCTTATTCCTTTAATGTCTTTTGTTGAAACTAAAACTTTTTTTGCCATGGGCAAAATAAATTTATTTGCCCTGCCTATAATTAAGTTATTCTCATAGATTAAAATTGGAATTTTTAAACAAAAGCCAGCAACGCAAATTGGAAAAGAAGAGTAACCTCCCATACCAATAATCAATTTTGGCCTATCTTTTATAATAAAGAAAAGTGAAACTAAAAAAGAAAAAATAACTTTGATAAATCCATTAAAAATCACAATAATATTTTTACTAAAAATTGTTCCTGAATCAATTATTCTAATATTGTTTTGTTCAAAATTATTTAAATACCTTATGCCTCTTTTGTCTGTAATTATTTCGATCTGATATTTTTCTTTTAAAAATTCAGCTAAACTTAGTGAGGGAAAAATGTGGCCACCAGTACCTCCTGTTGCGATAAAGATCTTTTTATTATTACTTTTCATTCAATTTTTTCCTCAAAAGATGTGTAGTTCAATATTATTCCAGCTACTATTCCACTTGATAATAAAGATGAACCTCCGTAGCTTAAAAATGGGAGAGTCATTCCAGTTGTCGGCAATAGATTTGCATTAACACCAACATGTATGAAGGCCTGGAAAATTAATAGAGAGGCTAGACCACTAAGTGAAAGTTTGTAAAAGTTATTTGATAAATTTATAACTTTTTTGATTATTCTAAGTGCAATAAATAGAAAAATTAAAATAATTAATATCGAAGCTACAGAGCCAAATTCCTCGCTTACAACTGCAATAATGTAATCTGTATGTGCCTCTGGAACGCTTTCTTTTAGTACTCCCTCTCCCATCCCTTGTCCCTTAAGGCCACCCTGTCTTATTGCTTCTGTAGCTTTATGAGATTGAGAATATCCTGATTTAGCAGGATCTATAAAAGATGTTAATCTAGAAACAATATAACTAAATTTTTCTGGTGCTATATAAAGTAAAATGAAAAACGAAAATATTGTAAAGACTAATATAAGCGATAAATAAACAATATTAACACCCGAGACAAAAATTAAAGATATCCAAGTAGAAATTAATAAAACTGTCTGTCCAAGATCCGGTTGGATCAAAAGTAAAGAAATTACGATTGCTAGCAATACAAATGAAATTATATGGGAAAAATTTAAATTTTTTATTTTATTTGAGGCAATAATTTGTGCAATCACTAAAATAAAAAAGGGTTTTATAAATTCAATTGGTTGGAAGCGAAATATATAAATATTAAGCCATCTTTTAGCTCCTTTTACCTCTACGCCGAAAAATGGAACCATTATCAGTAGTAATAAAAAAAACAAAAAAACAGGTATCAAACTTTTATTAATCAATTCAGTGTTAATCATGGATATTAATATCATTAAAAAAAAAGAGACAATTGCATAAAAAAGATGTTTTTGAAAAAAAAAATAATAGCTTTTATTAAGCCTTTCATCTGCTAAGAAAGATGTTGAAGAGAAAGAAAAAAATATACCTAAAGTGAATAATAATAAAAAACTCAATAAAATATGTTTATCAATATTTCTCCAATAGTTTTCTGTTTTAAATATAGAATTCATTTTAAAATGATTTTCTCTTGCTTGAATTTATTACTAATTTTTTAAATATATTTCCTCTTTCTTCGAAATTATTAAATTGATCATAGGATGCACTAGCAGGGCTCAACAAAATAGTGATCTGTCTATCATTAATATTTTTTGTATCCTCAAATATAGAGGCTACAGCTTTTTTTAAAGTTTCACATAATTTAAAATTAACTTGGTTTTTAAGATATTTTTTAAAAGTATTCATATGCTTTCCAACTACATATGCTTTAATTATATTTTTTTTAACTTTAGTTAATTCCAATTTATCTTTTATTTTAGGTAATCCACCAACGATCCAAAAAATATTTTTATTATTTTGTAATGCAAATTTTGTAGATTGGAAGCTTGTTGCCTTTGAGTCGTTTATAAAAGTTTTATTATTTTTTTTATAAAAAACTTCATGTCTGTGATCAAGACCTTTGAAAGATTTAAGTGACTTTATGAAAGATTTTTCTTTTATTTTTAAAATTTTACAAATAGAAAAAACATAATTCATATTTTCATTATTTACTTCTAAATTTAAATAATTATTTTTTATTTTATTTTTAATTTTTTTGTATTTTTTTAAATTTATAAATTTTAAATTGCTTTTATATTTATTTTTTTTAAATTTTCTTACTAATTCTTTGTTATTAAGAAATGCAAAGTTATTGGACTTTTGATTCAAAAAAATTTTAAATTTTGAATCTACATAATTTTTTAATGAACTATGCCAATCAATATGATCATTTGTTATATTTAGTATCGCTGCATAATCTGGTTTAATAAATTGTGAATATGCAAGTTGAAAAGATGATGCCTCAATTATCACAATAGGTTTTGTCTTTAAGTCCAGATCTAAAACTGGTTTACCAATATTTCCACCCAACATTACATTAATTTTATTTTTTTTTAAAACGTGCTCAAGAATTTTACAAGTAGTTGATTTGCCATTTGTTCCTGTAACAACTATTGTTTTAATCTCTGGATTAAAAAGATAAAAAAGATCAAGATCAGTAATAATTTTATGTTTATTTTTTAAAAGTTTTTTTCTTAACTTGGCTTTTTTCAGGCTTATACCTGGACTTAAAATGATATAATCAGATAAATCTAGAGATTTTAAAAAGAAATTTTTTTCTTTTTTTTTCTTTATCTGATCATCCCAAACCTTGTAATCTAAAAATCTATTTTTCTTAAAATAATTAACCACTGATAATC
>MDSW01104805.1_pt1 | contig 17190 bp, 18 predicted proteins | sample 811171 | NCBI WGS metagenome assembly MDSW01 (sample SAMN05326641, study PRJNA326480) | marine metagenome | isolation source: seawater | place: Atlantic Ocean: North West | collected 2012
AATAGTTGCTGCCGCTGCTGCACCAGTTGCTGCTGCTGCTTTAAAGAACTTACGTCTTGAAGGAGTTTTAACTCTCTTCAAAGTTTTTTCATTTTTAGACATATTTGTCTCCCTTAGTTAATTAACTAGTTAAATTATTTAAGCACATATGAGTTGGAGAGTCTCGGGCAGATTTATTAAAAATTCTTAAGATTCAATTTGAGATTGTGTTAATTAATTATATTTTTGCATTTTCCTGTACTAAAAAACTCCTCAATATTACTTATTGCAAGGTCTGCCATTGCTGTTCTTGTTTTTTTAGTTGCACTACCAAGGTGGGGCAAAATAAATGCGGTGGGTTGCTTTAAATATTCAGAGTAAATTTTTGGTTCTCCCTTATAAACATCTAATCCAATTGCATAAATTTTTCTGCTTATTAAGGCCTGTACCATTGCCTCATCATCAATCATGTCACCCCTAGCAACATTTGTTATAACTGCCCCAGTAGGAAAATATTCTAATGTTTCTTTATTGATAATATCTTTGGTCTCTTTTGTTGCTGGACAACATATTGATAATACATCCGAAACAGAAAATAAACTTTTTATACTATCGTGGTACACTGCGCCATTTTCTTCATCTGGGCTTAACTTTTTTCTATTTCTATAATGAATTTCCATTCCAAAACTTTTGGCTATTTTTGCCACAGCCCTTCCAATTCTCCCCATTCCTAAAATACCAAGTCTAGAACCAGTGAGCTGTTTTCCAATTAAAAAATCTGATGACCATTTCCAATTTTCTTTTTTTACCCAATTAATTCCCTCATTTGCTCTTCTACATGCACCAAGTATGAGTAGCATGGCTATTTCTGCGGTAGCGTCTGTAAGTACATCAGGTGTATTTGTAACTACAATATTCCTTTTTTTAGCAGCTTGAACATCAATATTTCCAAATCCAACAGCAAAATTGGAAATGATTTTAATAGATTTAGAAAGGCTGTTTAAAATATTTTCATCAATTTTTTCTGTTAATGAGCTCAAAATTCCATCACAACCTTGACTGAGTTCAATTAACTTTTTTGGTGAATAAATTTCATCATTTGAATTAAATTTAGCGTCCCAAAGTTTTGATGCTCTATCTTCGTTAGATCTTAATAGTTTTCTAGTTATTAAGACTTTTTTTTTCATGTTGATCCTAAACTTTTTGGTTTAGGTCCACCTGTATACCAATCTACTAATTCAATTGTATGTAAAATAGGAATATTTGTACCGTTTGCAATTTGCATAATGCATCCGATGTTTCCGGTTGAAATAAAATCTGGTTTAATTTTATTAATATTTTCTACTTTTTGTTTAAGTAATTTTTTTGCTATGTCTGATTGTAGAATATTATAAGTTCCTGCAGAACCACAGCAGATATGTCCATCTGGTATATTTGAAACTTTATTTCCAGTTTTTTTTAATAAATCTATTGGTTGATTATGTACTTTTTGTCCATGTTGCATCGAACAAGCTGAATGATAAGCAATATTATATTTTTTTGAATTTTTATCTTTTTTGAAAGAAAGCTTTAAATTTTGATCAAGAAATTCTGTTATATCTTTTGTAAGTTCTGAGATCTTTTTTGATTTTTTTTTAAACTCTTTGTCATCTCTAAAAATAAATCCATAATCTTTCAATGTTGTTCCGCAACCAGATGTATTGGATATAATTGCATCTAAACCATTTTTTAAATATTCGTCGTACCACATGTTGATGTTTCGCTTAAATGCTTCTTTTGCAATTTTTTCTTTTCCTAAATGATGATTTAAAGATCCACAACACTCTATTTCGGGCATTGTAATAACTTCTACTCCGTGTCGAGTTAAAACTCTGATGGTTGACTCATTAATTTGTGGAGATACAACTCTTTGAACGCAACCTATTAATAACGCTACTCTTGCCGTAGGTTTTTTTCTTTCTGCCTTATAAACTCTTTGAGATTTTAATGTTTTGCTATAAATTTTTTTTGGTGCAACGTCTAACATGCTTTTTAAATTTTTGGGCAATAAAAATTTAAAAATTTGGCCGATTTTTGCAAATAAAATTAAAAATTTAAAAATTTTTGGTTTTGGTAATGTATTTGAAAGAAAATTTCTGAATATTTTTTCAATAAATGGTCTTTCATATTTTTGCTCAACATAATTCCTGCCATGATCTATTAGATGCATATAATTTACTCCTGATGGACACGTAGTCATACATGAGTAACACGATAAACATTTGTCAATGTGGGAAACTACTTTTTTTGTTGGTGTCTTTTTATTTTCAATCATATCTTTAATTAAATATATTCTTCCTCTAGGCCCATCTAATTCGTCTCCAAGAAGATTAAATGTAGGACAAGTCGCATTGCACATACCACAATGCACACACTTTCTAATAATTTTTTCTGTGGATTTGTTATCTTTATTTTTTAATTGATCATCTGAAAAATTTGTTTGCATTTAAATTCCTGTATACATTTTTCCTGGATTAAATATCCTCTTTGGGTCAAAACTTTTTTTTATATTTTGTGAGATCTTAAATTTAATTGGATCGATAGTAAATAATTCTGAAGAAGATTTGATATTTTCAGGGGATTTTATAACTGTCAAATAGCCATCTGCGACCAAAATTCTTTTTCTAATTTGGTCAATTTTTTGATTAGACAAATAGTCCAATTCTATCCAAATTAAAGAGCCGCCCCAATCAATAAAATAGGTTGGATGAAAACTTTTAAGTCTATTTATTAAATTAATCGTTTCAGATGGTGGTACTACAGCTCTTAAGATATTTTTTTGGTTTTTTGAGAAAACTTTTATACTTCTTGTATCCTCCCAAAAAATTTCAGACTGAATACTATCTATTACTGTTACGTTTTTGTCTAACAAAGATAAATCCTGAATGAGATTGTTTATTCTTTGCTCTGTTGAAGTCTTTGAGCCTTCCACTCTTATAGCTGTTATTGATCCTGGGTGTGTTAGATCATTAAAAACAAAATTATTTCTTAGACTATCAGGATAAAAAACTGCACCTGATGGATCATTTGATGAAGATATTGCTGATCCCAGAATTCCAAGTGCGTGTTCCAATGATAGTCCACTTACTACAATAGTTTTTGTATCAGTTTGAAGAGGAAGCACTTTTAATGTTATTTCGCTAAGAACTAAAAGAGTTCCAAAAGAGCCAGTGATTAACTTAGACAAATCATACCCTGTAACATTCTTTACAACTGTTCCACCTGATTTTATTTTTTCGCCTTTGCCGTTAAATCCTTTGAAGCCTAAAATATGATCTCTTGCACTTCCAACTTTAAATCTTCTTGAACCAGAAAAATTACATGAAAGTGTTCCTCCAATGGTTCCTTCGTTTGAATCCTTTTTAAATAATTCAGAAAAATTTACAGGCTCAAATGCTAAATGTTGGTTATTTTTTTTTAACTCATTTTGTATAGTTAGGATTGGCGTTCCAGCTTTAACAGTGATGTAAAGTTCCTCAGGTTTATAATCTATAATTCCTGAAATATTAGACATGTCCAGAGTTTTTGCACACTGAAGTCTTTTTCCTATTTGATTTTTGGTACCTCTTCCAATTATTTCTATTGGTAAGTTTTTTTTAAAACAATATTTGATGATCTCCTGAAGATCTTTTTCGTTGTCTGGTTTATATATATCAGAATTAAAATCTTGGAATGTCTGAGAATTTTGATTTATCTCTTCCATGGATATGCAACCTTCCTTCCTCAGCGCATTTTCTTAGAATTGGATATACTTTGCCAGGATTTAGTAAAGAACTTGGGTCTAGTGAATTTTTTATACTTATTTGTTGTTGTATATCTTGATTATTAAACATTTCACACATTAGCTCCCGCTTTTCTACTCCTATACCGTGTTCACCTGATAAAACTCCACCGAATTTTACACATAATTTTAGAATGTCTTCTCCAAATTTTTCCGTTTTTGCTAATGATGTTTTGTCATTAGCATCAAACATTATAATAGGATGTAAATTTCCATCTCCAGCATGAAAAGCATTGGCTACGGGTAATTTATATTTTTTTGAAAGTTTTGTAATTTCTTTTAAAACTTTAGCCAGTTTTCCTCTAGGAATAGTACCATCTACGCAATAATAATCTGGAGCCATTTCTCCACATGCTGGGAAAGCAGCTTTTCTACCTGACCAAAATTTTAATCTTTCCTCTTCGGACTTGCTGATTTTAACACTTGAACATTTGTTTTGTTTTGCAATTTTAGCAACTCTATCAATTAATTCATCAACCTCTGATTTTGTTCCATCTATTTCAACGATTAACATTCCTTCAGCGTCAAGAGGATAACCCGCTTTTGAAAAATTGTTTGTTGCTTCAAGTAAAACTTTGTCCATCATTTCCATGCCAGATGGAATTATTCCCTCAGATATAATTTTTGTGACACAATTACCCCCGTCTTCTATAGTTGGAAAACCTAACAAAATGGCTTTAACTGTATCTGGTTTTTTTAAAATTTTTACTGTAACTTCAGTTATAACGCATAACAAACCTTCAGAACCTGTTATCAGTCCAAGTAAATCATAACCAGGGGAGTCAAAAACTTTTCCTCCGACTTTAGTTATTGTACCATCCATTAGAACTATCTCTACTCCCAGAATATTATTAGTTGTGGTTCCATACTTTAATGAATGAACACCTCCTGAATTTTCGGCAACATTACCTCCAATTGAGCAGGCTATTTGGCTCGAAGGATCAGGGGCGTAATAAAAACCCTTATCTTGAACAGCATGCGTAATAGCAAGGTTTGTTACACCTGGTTGTGCTACAACACATCTATTCTTAAAATCTTTTTCTAAAATTTTGTTAAATTTTCCAAGACCTAATAGGACGCAATCCGCTAAAGGTAAAGCGCTTCCCGCTAAGCCAGTGCCAGCTCCTCTTGGTACAACCTTAATTTTCCTTTTATTACAATATGATAATATTTTACTAACCTCTTTAGTATTTTCTGGTAACACTACTAGCATCGGAGTTTGCTTGTAAGCACTTAAGCCATCTGTTTCGTATGGCTTTAACTCTTCAATTTCAGATAAAATATTTATTCTATTTGTAAAATTAGCAATATCTTTTACAATTTGATCTTTTTCCTTTAAGATCTGTTTGTCCACTTTAGGCATTTTTAAGCTTGTCATAATTATTATTCTATAATCTTAAAATACTCTGGTCAAAATTAAATGATCAAAATTTTGAACAATTTTAGTGATTTTTACTAAAGAATCTTTTTAATATTCTCAAGTGCCTGGGAAATATTGTCTCTAGACGCAGCAAAACTAAATCTAACGTAGTCTATAGATGACTTCCCAAACGCAGTACCTGGAACTATAGCAACCCCAGCTTCATGCATACATTTTCTTGCAAATTCAGAACCGTTCATTCCAGTTCCCTTTACATTCGGAAAAGCATAAAACGCACCCCCTGGTAAACTGCATTTTACTCCTGGCAAATTGTTTAGTCCCTCATGAATTAGTTTTCTTCTGATAGAAAATTTTCTCATCATTTCTTTAATAGAGTCATCCGAACCATCTAAAGCAGCTATTCCTGCATACTGTGCAGCTGCGTTTACACAGGACACGCTATTAATTAACAATTTATTTACATGCTCAATTAAATTTTTTGGCCAAAAACTCCATCCAAGTCTCCACCCTGTCATTGAATACGCTTTACTCCATCCCTCTAAAACAATTAATCTCTCCCTTAATTCAGGATAATTAAAAAATGTGGGCATCTCTTTATCATCAAAAATTTGCCTACTATAAATTTCATCGCTTAAAATTGTAACATGTGGATGTTTTTTTAAACCTTCTGCTAATACATCAATAACTTTTTTTTCTACAAAGCTTCCAGTTGGATTGTTAGGATTGATTATAATTAATAATCTAGTTTTATTTGTAATTAGTGATAAAATTTTCTCAGGGTTGAACTTTAAATCTTTATCCTCTGTTAAATCATAAGGCACCGGTTTAGATCCAGTATAGTTTATCATCGACTCATATATAGGGAAAGCGGGCGTAGGGTGGATTATTTCTGCGCCTGGTTCACCAAAACATTGGATAGCATAACTCATCGTGGGTTTCCCACCAGGCATTATAATTATTCTCTCTGGATCAATATCTTGATTATAAAGTTTTTTTATTTTCCTAGTTACCGCTTGTCTGCATTCGATTATACCATTTGACAATACATAACCGTGATGACCATCATCCAAAGCTTTCTTAGCTGCATCAACAATATGTTTTGGCGTTTTAAAATCAGGTTGACCCAATCCTAAATGTATCATTGGCTTTCCTGCAGCTTCTAATTTTTTTGCCTCTGCAAGAACGCTAAAAGCGGTTTCTGTTCCTAGTCTTTCTAAGCTTTTTGCTAATTTCATGATCTAAAAGCTATGTTGGATTTGTTTAAGTCTTTTATTGATTTACATCCTAATAATATCATATCTCTTCTAATTTCATCGTGCATTTTTTGCAATACAGCTTCCACACCCTTTTGTCCACCTGCTCCAAGTCCAAATAAATAAGCTTTTCCAAAACTACAGGCCGTAGCTCCAAGTGATAGGGCTTTTAAAACATGTGTCCCTCTTCTTATTCCTCCATCAACTATGATCTCAGCTTTTCCTCCAACTGCATCTGCTATAGCAGGAAGTTGATCGAAAGGTGCTCTAGATCCATCAAGTTGTCTTCCTCCATGATTTGAAAGCATAATTGCTGAAGCTCCAATTTCTACCGCACGTTTTGCATCATCAACAGACATAATTCCTTTGATCGCAAATGGTCCTCCCCATCTTTTAATACAGTACTCAGCATCTTTCCAGCCCATACCTGGATCATATTGTTCATTTATATATTCCATAACACCTTTGGCTATGCTGCTACCTTTTTTTGTAAAATGAGATACGTTTGCTAATTCAAATTTTTTATGAGTTAAATAATTAATTGACCATTTAGGATGTAAAGCAAAGCTTAATAAACTTTTTAAGGTTATTTTTGGTGGTGTAGTAAAACCCCATTTGTGATCTCTTTCACGGTTACCTGCTACTACTGTATCGACAGTTAGACACATGGCGCTAAAACCTGATCTTTTGCATCGATCTATTAAATTATCAGTCAGGCTCTGATCTTTATGAATATACAATTGAAATAATTTTGGACCACCTGAAACATTTGAGATTTCCTCAATCGATGAAGTTCCCATTGTTGACATACTATAAAATGTTCCAAATTTTTCTGCAGCTCTAGCGCTAGCTTTGTCTCCATCATGATGATAAAGTCTTTGCATTGCAGTAGGTGACAAAAAAAGTGGCATTTTAATTTTTTTACCAAAAACTTCTGTTGACATATCGGGTTCTCCTACGCTTGCTAGAATATTTGGAACTAAATCACATTTAGAAAAAGACTCGGTATTTCTTTTAAGAGTTACCTCATCATCAGATCCTCCATCAATATAATGAAATATAGGAGCGGGTAAGTTTTTTTTTGCTAATTTTCTAAAATCATCAAAATTATAACAATCTTTTAGATTCATGGATTCTTTGTTTAGTTCAAAATCGTTTTAGGAAATTAAACATATAACTGTTGGCGCCAGGATTTTTTTCTCCTAAACTTGCATTAGAAACGTGATTATATGACATACCAAAATTTGTGCCTTCACTAAGATCTAGAGATAACTGTACTTCACTTTTAAATTCTATGGGATGACCTAAATCTTTACCTTCTCCCTGCCTGTAAAAACCTGGTGTAAAACTTGGAGTAATATTTAATATTCCCAGAGAATAATTCGACTCTACACCTGTATAAATATAAGTAGCACTATCCTGTGTAATCATTGCTCCTGTTACTGGAGATATTCTTCCAAAGATTGTGTCTCTATAAAAATTTTCATTTTGGTGTTCAACACCATACAAAACTGATCTTTTTCCATCATCACTAAAATCAAACATTCCAGTATAAATGTTTAATCCTTTATTTTTTTCATCAGAAAAAACAGAAGAACTAAATACAATCATTGCAAATACGACGATTAATTGTTTAAGTTTATTTATCATTTTTTAAAAAAATACAATTTTAATTTTAAAAAGTACATAGTTTATTATTTTTTATATATAATCTTTCTTTTAATCATCAAGTATATAAGTATTCCACCGAATATAAAGAGCAGATAAGGCAAAAACCATAAAATATAACTACTCATCTTTAATGGTGGATCGAATAGAATCCAATCTCCATATTTTTCTGCTAAGAATTTATAGATTTGTCTTTCCGTTAAGCCTTCTTGAACTTTGTCTTGAACAACACTTTTTATAATTTGTGCAAAGTCAGAATTTGAGTCAGATATTGTCTGTCCTTGGCATACCAAACATCTAAGATTCTTAAGAATTTCGTTTTGGTTAATTTCACCACTAGAAATATTATTAACAAAAAAAACAAATATTATTATAAAAAATATTTTTTTCATTTATTTATTATTTTTTTTATTTCATTAACATCTTTTTGGTCTAATGGACCTATATACTTTTTTAAAATTATTAAATCTTTGTTTACTAAAAATGTTTCAGGAATACCATAAACACCGAAGTTAACAGATTTTTTACCTTCAATGTCTGTTGTTAAAACAAAAAACGGGTTTCCTAATTCATTTAAAAATTTCTTTGCATTAATTTTATCATCTTTAAAATTAATACCTATAATTTTTAGATTTTTAAGTTTACTAAGTTTTAAAAGATATTTGTGTTCTATTCTACACGGTCCACACCATGATGCCCAAAAATTTAGTAAAGCATAATTATATTTTGAAATTTCTTTTGTGTTGAATATACCAGAATTGTTAAAAAGGTTTAATTCAACCTCATTAATTTTTTTTCCAATTATATTTTCTGTATTATAAATTTTTTCATTTTTGAGACTGAAAAATAAAGTGGTAAAAATGAATAAAAAAAATGAACATACAATTATAATATTTATTTTTTTCATATTTTTTTCTTTCTATTAAAAAAACTTAATATGCCTCCAAATGCAATTACCAAAACAGATAACCATATAAAATTCATAAAAGGTTTTTTCTGGAATTTTATGTTAAAAATATCGCTATTAGAAATATTGCTCATTGTTAAATATGTATCCGAAAAAAAACCTGTTTTTATAGATGCCTCATAAGTAATTGTCTTTGGTTGATTATAAAGTCTGATTTCTGGTTTTAATTTTTCTTTAATTGCCTTTTTTTTATTTGAGATCTCAAAATGACCTACTACAGATTCATAATTTTTGGATGATAAAGTCTCTACATTTTTAAATTCAATTATATAATTTTCAAAATTTTGTTTTTCACCAACCCTAGCATTAAAACTATTCTCTACAGAAAATATGCCATTAATTGATATGAAAAAAATTAAAAACCCAAAACCTAGATGGGATATAATTCTTGAAAAATTAATTTTGTTATTTTTAAAATTTTCATAAAAATCAAATACAGTTTGTGTTATTAAGTATATTGAAAATAATAATATTAAATTTAATAATAAATTATTTTCCTTTGTTATAAATAAAACAATTAAAAATATTAATACCGATAAAAATAAAATTATATTAACAGTTTTTTTATATTCTGAAGAAATCCACTTATATCTTGGCCCAGAGGTCATTAAAAACAGGAGAGGAATCAAGAATGGAGCCAAAATAAAATTATAATATGGTGGACCAACTGATATTTGTTTGTTTATCAAGGTATCAAGAAAAACTGGATATAATGTCCCAATTAAAACAACCAATAAGAAAAAAACCATAAACCAATTATTAATTAAGATGAAAAATTCTTTTGAAAATATTTTGTAATTCTTTTTTTCAGTTGGAGCATATTTAAAAAAAATAAATATTGATGAGAAAACCATTAAGATTAAAAAAGTAAGAATAAATAAACCTCTTGAGGGATCATTAGCAAATGTGTGAACAGAATTTAAAATTCCTGATCTAACTAAAAATGTTCCTGTAACGCTCATGGTAAAAGTTAAAATACTCAAAATTATAACCCATGAATACAAGCCAATTCTTCTCTCCAAAACTAAAATTGAATGAAGTAAGGCTGTCATCAAAAACCATGGCATTAGAGAAGAATTTTCTACTGGATCCCAGAACCAGTATCCACCCCAACCAAGTTCGTAATATGCCCAAATTGATCCAGCTAGTATCCCGACTGTCTGAAAAAACCAAGAAATTGAAACCCATGGCTTTATAGTAATCGCAAAAGTTTTTTCTTCCTCCTTTGATATCAAGGCAGCCAAGGCTGCTGAAAAATAAATTGAGGATCCGACAAAACCAACATAAAGCAATGGGGGGTGTATAGCTAACGCAGGATCTTGCAAAATTGGATTCAACCCCATACCTTCTTTTGGAATTGGTATTATTGGAGAAAATGGATTTGAATTTGTTAAAAGAAAAATAAAAAAAACTGAAATTAATAAGTTTTGAAAAATTAGTGTAATAATTTTAAAATTTTTATTTTTACTTTTGTTAAAAACTAAAAAGAGGAAAGAAAATATTACAAGTATATTAATCCATAGTAATAAACTACCTTCATGATTTCCCCAGGTTCCTGAAACCTTATAAAAAAATGGCTTAGTAGTATGAGAATTTTCATAAACATTAATCATAGAAAAATCAGAGAATATATATCCGACTAGTAAGATTAAAAAACTCAATACGGAGAAAGTTAACTGAGTAAATGAGAGTGAATATATTTTTTTTGAAATTTTATTATCTAAAATTTTTATCTCAATTAAAGAAATATAAATTAAAAAAAAGGATATCAATAATGCTGTAGTAGAAAATATTATGCCAAGATTACCTAGCATCTTTTTTTAACCCTTTAATTGCTTTTGGTGGCATATAATTTTCGTCATGTTTTGCCAAGATTCTTTTGGCTAAAAAAAATTTTTTATCTTGCAATTTTCCTTCAGCAACTACTCCTTTACCTTCTGCAAAGAGAGCTGGTACAGTGCCCTTATAACTTACAATTATCTCGTTTTTGTAATCAGTAACAACAAATTTAATTTCATTTTTCTTTGTCTCGACTGATCCATTTTTAACCATACCACCAATTCTTATATTTTTATTAAATATGACCTTTTCACTTTCTTTTATTTCCGTAGGAGAATAAAAATATAATACATTGTCTTCTAGTGTTTTAAAAATCAATGCAAATAAAATAATGCAGAATAATGTTACTACTATGAAGACTGATAATCTATTTTTTGTCTTAATATTAAGCATTTCAAAAACGCTAAATTAAGTTCTTGAGTGTGAAATTAAAATTTCCTTTGCGACTTTTTGCTTTTTAAGATCTTCAAATTGTTTAGGTGAAAGATTTTTTGTTTCTTTTACGAAATCTCTTTCAAGTTTCTTAAGTGTTTTTCTTGTTTTTAAAAATAGAAATAAACAGGCTAAAAATGTTAGCAAGAAAGATGACCAAACATAAATACCATGTCCATCCATTAGAAAAATGTCAATATTCATAATTTTTTCAAATTCTTTTTTTTCACTCTAATTGTTTCTATCCTATATTTCATTAGAAAAATTAACGCAGTATACAATAAAAATGCAAATAACATGACTCCAAGAGGTATTAGCATTGATAAATGCACTGTTGTTTCTCCAATAAGATTAACGCTTGCAGGTTGATGAAGAGTAGACCACCAGTCAACGGAGTATTTTATAATGGTGAGATTTATTAGTCCTAAAACAGAAATTATAGTACAAATTTTCAGAGATTTTTTTGGATTTGAAATAAATTTATAAGAAAAGATAAAAATTATATAAAAAAACATTAGAATTAACATTGATGTTAGTCTGGCGTCCCAAGCCCACCAAGTTCCCCAGGTTGGTTTTCCCCAAAGTGAGCCAGTAGCAATTGCTAAAAAGTTGAAGGTTAACCCTATAGGCGCGAGACTTTTATAAAGTAAACTTGTGCTTTTAATTTTAAAAATAAAATTAATAATACAAAGAAAACCAATAGCGGCAAAACAAAATAAAGATATCCATGCGGATGGAACGTGTACATAAATAATTCTGTAAGAATTTCCTTGCACATAATCTACGGGGGAAACAAATAAGGAAAAGATAAAACCAATTATTATGATAGGTAAAATAAAAGTCTTTAAGAAACTAAGAAGCTTTCCTGTAAAATGAAAAATATAACTAGGATTTAAATATCTAATCATAACATCATTTAACCGATTTTTACCAAATTTTGAATGAGATATTTTTGGCCTAGTCAGGAATTGAGAGGGAGATAAGGAAGTATAAATAATTCCCAACTAGACACTAACAACTTATAATCATCTTATTTTTAGACGGAGTTTTGTGTTAAATTTGTTAACTTTATGGCAAATTTAAAAAATCCAACTAATTGGAAGGTTTGTAGTAACCAGAACCTCTTTTTTCAGAAAAAACTTCATTCACCAATGGATGTCGAACTGGTTCTCCAGAGTTATCAATTAACAAATTCTGTTCGGAGACATAAGCTTCATAAGTAATTTCACTATTCTCAGCCAGCAAATGGTAATAGGGCTGATCTTTTCTGGGTCTTACATCTTTTGGAATAGATTGATACCATTCCTCAGAATTATTAAATTCAAAATCTACATCGTAGATCACTCCACGAAAATTAAAATGTTTATGTTTTACGATTTCACCGATTGAAAATTTAGCTTTTTTTGTATTCATACTTATGATTTAAGATAATAACATTTATCACAAAAGCAATAAAAAAAATATAAATTCGATTTTTTTTATGGTAGTTTTTTTACTGTGAATAAATCTTTTGTTAAGTTTTTAACAGACTTTGGACCACTATTTATTTTTTTTGTTGTTTACTATAAGGGCGGAAAGAATTTAATAATTGCAATTCCTCCATTAATTGTGGCAACATTAATTGCTGTTATAGTTGTTTATTTTTTAGAAAAAAAAATACCTTACATACCACTTTTAGGAGCAATTCTAATATCTCTTTTTGGAGGATTGACTATTTTTTTTAATAACCCAATATTCATATACTTAAAACCTACAGTAATAAATATTCTTTTTGCAATTGGATTAATAGTAGGAAAATTAATTTTCAATAAAAATTTTCTAAAATTATTTTTAAAAGGATCAATTAATTTAGAAGATACTGGTTGGGATAAACTTTTGTATAGGTGGGTATCATTTTTTATTTTCTTAGCTATACTAAATGAAATTGTATGGAGAACGCAATCTGAAGAGGTTTGGATAAATTTTAAAGTTTGGGGAATTTTGCCAATAACTTTCATATTTACAGCTTTTCAAATACCCTTGATAAAGAAGTATAAATTAAATAATGAAGAGTAAATTAAAATTAATAATCAATAATAAACTAAATGCTAAAACAAAAGATAATTTTTTTGTAAAAAAAGAACTACAAAAAATACTTAATCTTTATGCTAGAAAAGTTTCTACTGGCGATTGGAAGGATTACGGCCTCTCAATAAACAAAAGAGAAATTACCTTTGATATATATGAAAGAGCTTCAGAAAAACCAATTTATAGAATTTCAAAAAATTTGAACCCAAAAAGTAAAGCAGAAAAATTCTACGTCTTAGACAAAAACGGAAATATAATTAAACGATCCGAAAACATAGACAAATTAGTAAATTTGGAATGGACTAAATTAAAATTAGTTAAGTAACTAAATTATCTTCTTTGACCAAAAAGTCTCAAGAGCATTATAAATAAATTAATGAAATCTAAATATAAAGTTAAAGCTCCCATAATAGCTTTTTTACCCATCAGTTCTCCACTGTCACTTGATAGATACATATTTTTAATTTTTTGAGTATCGTAAGCTGTAAGACCAACAAAAATTAGAACTCCTAAAATTGATATTACAAAATACATCATACTAGATTTCATAAATATATTTACTATAGATGCAATTATAATTCCTATAAGGCCCATCATCAAAAATGAACCAAATTTGGTTAAGTCTCTTTTTGTTGTGTAGCCATAAATACTCATCGCACCGAAAGTTCCAGCGGTAATAAAAAAGACTCTGGTAATAGATGTTCCAGTATAAACCAAGAAAATCGATGACAAAGATAATCCCATCAATGCTGCAAAAATCCAAAAAGTTGTTTGTGCTTTTGATGCGCTCATTTTTCTTATCCCAAAGCTCATATAAAGTACAACACCAAGAGGAGCTAGCATCACAATCCAAGCTAAACCGGAATTATAAAGTGAATTACCTAATGAAGTTAAAGTTAAAGGTGATAAAGAAAGAACAGAAAATTTAAAAGTTATCAATGCTACAATCCCAGTTACTAAAAGTGCAGATCCCATATAGTTATAAACTTTTAGCATGTAACTTCTTAAGCCTTGGTCAATTACATGTGACTCAGCCGCTGATGATTTAACGTTAGTATTTTGACGATTAAACTCCATATTTAAAATATATTCATTTTTTTTCTATTTTCAATGCCTCATATATCGCCTACAAATATCACATTTTGATGAAATTTAAAAAACTTGGGAACACAGATTTGGATGTAAGCCTCATATGTTTAGGAACCATGACCTATGGAGAACAGAACACTGAGAAAGAAGGTTTTGAACAAATGGACTACGCCTTGGAAAAGGGTATAAATTTTTTTGATACGGCTGAACTATATGCAATACCTCCTAAAGAAAAGACATATGGAAAAACAGAAGAAATAATTGGTAATTGGTTAAAAGAAAGAAAGAATAGAACAAAAATTGTTCTTGCAAGTAAAATAGCAGGACCAGGACTAAAATGGATTAGGGGAGGTGGAGAACAGTTTTCAGACGAAAGCATAGAACAAGCGTTGAATAGTAGTCTTAAGAGATTAAAAACTGATTATTTAGATTTGTTTCAATTGCATTGGCCAGAAAGAAACACTAATTACTTTGGTGATCTGAATTACGAACATGACAAAAATGAGAAAAAATGGAACAGCTTTCATAATATTTTGAAAGTTTTAAAAAAATTTATTGATCAGGGCAAGATTAGATATATAGGTTTATCGAATGAAACTCCCTGGGGATTTTCAAAATTTTTAGAGATATCACAAGAACAAAAGCTTCCAAGAGTTGTTTCAGTTCAAAATCCTTACAATTTAGTTAATAGGACTTATGAAATTGGTATGTCTGAAATTTCTATGAGAGAAAATGCTGGATTGTTAGCCTATTCACCTTTGGCAGCTGGTTACTTGACAGGAAAATATAGAAATAAACAAATACCAAAAAATTCTAGAATGGACTTATTTTATAACAATTATCCAAGATATCACAATCAAAGGACTTATGATGCAGTTGATGAATATTTTAAAATTGCCAAAAAGTATAAAATATCACTTACTCAACTTTCACAAGCTTTTGTTAACTCAAGGGATTTTGTTACAAGCAATATAATAGGTGCCACAACAATGAAACAACTAAAGGAAAACATTGAAAGCATTAACATTTCTTTAAATCAAAATATTATAAACGAAATAAACTTAGTTCATGAGAAAATTCCTAATCCTGCACCCTAATTAAAGAACTATTGAAAAGATAATAAATTTGTATAGATTGCATAAATCAATAAAAAATGATTAAAAAAATTTTAATATATTGTATTTTAATTGTTGGATTTTTATCTTCAACAGTTCTTGCTGCTGAACCTAAAAGTGTTGGAAAATACAAAAATTGGGAAACTTTTGTTTATTCCGATGGCAAAGGTAAAGTTTGCTTTGCTCAAACTATACCTACGGAGAGGGCCCCAAAAAACTTTAAAAGGGAACCTTCAAGACTATTTGTTACTTTCAGAACTTCTGAAAAAATTAAAAACGAGATAAGCGTTACGAGTGGTCATGAATACAGATCCTCTTCCGTAACTGCCATATCTGGAAAAAATGAATTTTCTCTTTTTTCTCAAGGAAATTTTGCTTGGCTAATCGATGGAGAAGAAGAAGATAACTTAATTAAAACAATGAAAAAAGCTTCAAAGTTATCTGTCACTGCAAAAGCAAGAAATGGGAGCCAAACAAAAGATCTTTATTCGATGATGGGCTTTACAAAAGCCTATAATGCAGCAAAAAAAAGTTGTGCTTAAAACTAAAAAAAAAATTATAAAAAAAAATAAAATTGTTTTAGCTTATTCCGGCGGACTAGATACATCCATTATACTTAAATGGCTTCAAGAAAATTATTATGCAGATATAATTGCTTATACTGCAAATATTGGTCAAAAAATGAATAAAAAGAAAATTATTAAAAATGCAAAAAGATTGGGTGTAAAAAATATTATTATTGAAGATCTAAAAAATACTTTTGTTAAAGATTATGTTTATCCTATGATCAGAGGTCATGCATTATATGAAGGTGCTTATCTTTTAGGAACTTCTATAGCAAGACCATTAATAGCTAAAAGACAAATTGCAATTGCAAAAAAATTTAAAGCATTTGCAGTTTCACACGGATCAACAGGAAAGGGTAATGACCAGGTTAGATTTGAACTTGGATATTATTACTTTGGTCCAAAAATAAAAGTAATAGCTCCTTGGAGAATTTGGAAATTAAAATCGAGAACAGATTTAATTAAATATGCAAAAAAACATAAAATATCTATTCCTATGGATAAAAAGGGTGCACCACCTTTTTCTGTTGATGATAATCTTTATCACACATCAACTGAAGGAAAAATTTTAGAAGATCCAAAAAAATTGGCTCCTGAATATATTTTTCAAAGAACTATTTCTCCTGAAAAAGCTCCTAACAAACCTTCATATGTAACCATAAAATTTAAAAAAGGAGACCCTGTTTCAATAAACAATTTAAAACTTCAACCTGCAAAACTTCTTCAGAAATTGAATCTAATTGCTGGAAAAAATGGGATTGGAAGAGTTGATTTAGTTGAAAATAGATTTATTGGAATAAAATCAAGAGGAGTTTATGAAACACCAGGTGGTACTCTTTTAATGATTGCACATAGAGCAATAGAATCTGTAACTTTAGATAAAAAAACTATGCATGAAAAGGATGAGATCATGCCAAAATATGCGGAACTAATTTATAATGGTTTTTGGTATTCTAAAGCTAGATTTAAATTACAAAAAATTGTTGATATTAAAAAAAATCAAGTTAATGGATT
>MDSW01052732.1_pt1 | contig 17189 bp, 13 predicted proteins | sample 811171 | NCBI WGS metagenome assembly MDSW01 (sample SAMN05326641, study PRJNA326480) | marine metagenome | isolation source: seawater | place: Atlantic Ocean: North West | collected 2012
GCGCCAGTTCCAATTCCGCATCGGATCTGATAACTTTTGTCTGATTCATGTGAGTCTCGTGCCTGTGGTAGGAGCTGTCGGTGAGCAAAAGACTAAGCCTACGCAGCACTCTGTGCAGGCTCTTCGCTCCGCTGGCCTCTCACCACACATGCTTGCGTGCCGCAGCCGGTCACCGCTTGAGCAGTCTGTCCTTGACAAGCTTGCATTGTTTTGCCACGTGACGCCTGACTGCATCTTAAATCTGTGTGATGTGAGTAACATTTGGCACGTCCCACTGGTGATGCAAGAACAGGGTGGACACCTTGCCATCATGCGACAGCTCAAACTCGACTTTCGCAAGCTCGAGCTGGAGAATTGGGCGCATCGAGCAAACAAATGGGATACCGTAACTGAGCCAGTCAACATCGCGATTGTTGGCAAGTACACCGGATTAGGTGATAGCTATCTTTCAGTCACCAAGGCTTTGATGCATTCAGCAATTGCCTCTGACCGAAAGCTCAATGTCGTGTGGGTTGAGGCTGGCATGCTTGAAGATTCCACTCTCGCTGAAGATCCAACCGGGCATGCTGATGCGTGGGCAAAGGTGCACAGTGTTGACGGTATCCTTGTTCCCGGAGGATTTGGTGAGCGAGGCACTGAAGGGAAGATTCTTACCGCGAAGTATGCTAGAGAGAACAAGGTGCCATTCCTTGGCATCTGTCTGGGCTTGCAAGCTGCAGTGATCGAGTACGCACGAAACATATTAGACATTAAAAACGCACACTCCACAGAGATGGTTCCAAACTGTCCAGATCCTGCGGTAATCTTCATGCCAGAGGGCTCAACTACGCACATGGGTGGAACCATGCGCCTTGGTTCCCGGCGCACCATATTCCAGACACTGGAATGTAAGACAGCAAAGCTGTACAACTCTCAGCAGTTTGTTGATGAGCGCCACAGGCATAGGTATGAAGTAAACCCTGACCTCGTGGATAAATTGGAAACCGCCGGGTGCAAGTTTGTTGGGAAGGATGAAACCAACAAGCGCATGGAGATCCTTGAGCTTGAGGATCATCCCTTTTTTGTTGCAACACAGTACCATCCTGAGTACAAGTCACGCCCAGGACGTCCCTCTCCTCCATTCATGGGTCTCGTTCTGGCCGCATCTGGACAGCTCGACGATTATCTTACAAATGAGGCAATCAATATGCGGGTGAATGCGCCGGGAGGGTTCCTTCAATCTCCTCTGAAAGTTCTCAAAGGATTGAAAAGCGATAGTGTGTCATGAGTGTTCTGTCTTGTCTAGCTAGACCTCTTTGCTCAACTGTTCCGTTTATGTTTTGCCCACGGCCTTGTCGTACGACATCTGTCGATCCCTAAGGATCGAAAGCTCCCTCTCGAACACAGAGAAACTCGACCCCAGAGAAATTTCTTCGGCTCGCTCTTCTGAGTGCGGCAAATCTTTCCTGCCTCTCTCTTCCAACAGTGTGACTTTATCCACAGAAAGCGCAGCAATTTTCTTCTGCTGACCATCAAGTTTGCGCTTAGCTTTTCGAAGAAAATCTCGATAGCGTTCTTCACCTGTAGCAGCAATATCCTTCGCTCTCATGATAAGGGACGTCTTTTCCCTCTGCCACGTTTTTTTCATTACGGCCGAGTCACGTGCATGTTGAATATCTCTGCGCTCAATTTCAGCAAGTAGACGATGAACCTCACGGTCACGATCAACCAACGAAGCCCCGACCTCAACTCTCTCGGAACGCTCTTTTTCCAAAGTCTCCTTGAGATCTGATACGCGAAGTTGCTCGTGCACAAGGTCCTATGAGGCATGGAAAAAAGAAGTATTGTTTATCATTTACGCGTAACGGAATAACCATAATCGCTGAGGAGGTGATTAATGAGGGCACATCTCGAGGGGCGCACCTTTTTGTACTGCTCCAGGTCCTTTCTCAGACCAGGCACTTCATGCGCATACTCCCTTTCCATGACTGCCAGAGCCGCGCGAAGACCACCGACTTCACCAACGGCTTTGAGGGCATCAGACTTGCAGGCAGCAAGTTCAGTCAGAGCAGCGTCAAGCTTCATTTCAGCTTCGATTTTCCCTGCTTCAGCCATACGTCGTGCTTCACGCGCAGAGTCCTCCGCAGCACTTACTTTCGCGTCACAGTCATCCTGAACATTTTTAATGGTTGCATCATGCGCCGCGAGTCTCGTAAGAATGCCCTGTTCCTTCTCATCTGCTTCCTCTCGTTCAATGGCGAATTCGGCCTCAAGTTCAACGCGCTCTTTCGCAGCTTCCGCCTGCAATCGCTTGATTTCTGATCTGTGTTTGAACTGGAGCTCATCTATGCGGTTTTGCAGCTCTGCTTTGCTTGTCTCAGCCTGATCAACTTTGATAGTAAGGCGAGAGTAGTCCATTTTTCGCTCCTCGACCTCCGCCTGCAGGCCAACGATCCGTCGCTCGAGTTTCTCAGCAATATGAATATGATGTTTAAGCTGCTTTTCGGCTGTTTCGGCAACGACGACAGCCTTTTGATGCAGTTCACGTTCGGACTCTATTTCGGCTTCGAGTGCCGTGTTGTTTGCTTTGAGTTGTAGCTGCTCGCAAATTTCAGCCTGAAGTGCGTCAATCTGCTGTACCTTAGCAGCCACAGTCTCATCAGACATTTCCAGCTCTTTGCGGATCATTGCTATTTCTTGCGCGTGGTCGATTTTCCGGTATTCACTCTCCTTGAGTAAACGCGCAACTTCGATGTCATGCTGTGTGCGTAGAGTTTCTAAGTCACGCACAGCTTGTGAGTATTTCTCGGCGCTCTCGTCAAGTTCCTGCTCGTATGAGAGCAGCTTCTCCCGTGTCGGACGCTCAATTTCTTCGATGAGCTGCTTTCTGAGTTTTTCAAGCTCACGTGGCTTCATTATTTGAGCGCGTGCCTCCTCGAACTGGCTATGCTTTGACTCGAGTTCATGCCTCCACCGTTCGACCTGATCAACATGTTGGGACTCTATCGCGCTCTTCTCGCTCTGGAGCTCGAGATACCGCGCAGCGAGGCTATCATATGCCGTCTGGATATTGATGTGGTGCCTCTTTAACTCATCGAAGTTGGCATTTATCATATTGTTCTCCTGTCGAAGGTTGGAGAGCTCTTCGGAGAGGCCTCTGACGTCCTGGGTTGTAGTATGGTTGTGGAAAGAGAAGATCGTGGCGAGTTAGGTAGGAGTCTCCGGCGTGGCAGGAAACGGTGCGGAAAGTATGCATGAGGTACCTGAGTCACAGATGGATCCATCGATCTGAATGCATCGTTTTCATTGTATGGCATCATCAAGTTGAGGGTGCACGAGTAAATCAACTTGCTCGAGGTACCGTCCTGTGGCGTGACTCGAAACGTTTCAACCAACGGGTGTTTCTCTCATTCGAAGACCGGATTTAAAAATAGACTATACTTTCGAAAGTAGACTAGACTAGCTAGACTAGACTAGTCTACTTTCGAAAATACCAGTACGAAGGTATAATTCATACCGGTATCGTTTTTCAGTGAGACCGATCGAGATTACGAGCGAGATATTCAAGTTTTTAATAGTCTACTTTCGAAAGTATGATATCTCATATATATTTAGAGAATTCCTGAAATCATGATTACAAGTTTTAAAGCGCACCAGATTACCCATTATTTATATTACGAAAGTATTAGACTAGCTAGCTAGCTAGCTAGTCTACATCTACATAGTAGACTATATGATACGAAAGTATGTATGTATATATACTAGACTATAATACGAAAGTAATACTTTCGTATATACTTATATACTTTTATATACTTTAAAGCTTTAAGTGCAAGTATATAAGTGATACGTGTGAGTAGACTACCTTGTACCAGCAGGTGTTGTTTTTCTGTCCTTTCCGATCTTATACACGCTTCTTGACCGCGCCGGAAGCGAAAGACGGAATGACCGAAACGACGAAAAGACGACGAGGTGATGATGATTGGTCGACGAAGCCGCCTCCCCCAAAGTTTGAGCTTGGTAGTGGCGGAGGCGGAGCCGACCTGTGGACGGCTGAGCCGGAAAATGCGGGCGTGTCACACGGATTCGAGGGTCAGCAGAGTATCGTGTCCTCGTTTGACATCCAGCTTGTGCAGAACCTGATCGAGCGTTGTCTGCAGCTATATATGAATCAGCGCGAGGCGGTGTCTCTACTCCAGCAGCAGGCTAAGATTGAGCCGAGCTTCACCGATCTCGTCTGGCAGAAACTCGAGGAGCAGAACCCTGAATTCTACCGAGCTTATCACGCCCGGCTGCGTCTTAAAGATCAGATCATGGTTTTCAACGAACTTATCGAATGGCACTACCACGCTTTACGTGCAGAGCCTAACATCATCGTCACGCCGCCGGCGGGGAATCGGCTTGTGTACGCGCGGAATCAGTCGTTGGAACATGGAGCTGCACTCATCAGGCAAAATGAAAATGATGAGGTGTTTGAAGCACGAGGAGACGGGGAGGAAGCTATGCTGAGGAGCGAGCATATAATTCATCAGAAGAATTCCGATCGAGGGTGGAAACCTGAAATATATGATCGGGGCGAGATCCTGGAATCTTTAAGGTTTACTTCACACGGGGATGGCATCCTGCCGAAAAGTGATCTTGCTTTGAGTGAATTTGATGCTCCTATAGCAGTTCTGGAGAGCGACGGACTCACGGGGGGTCTTAACACGTTTCCGCGTAACTTTTCTCTATCTGATCTGGCTATGGACCTTCGCGTCGCGGAAGATGATCGTTCCGATAATCTGCTCGATACATGGAATCAAGATGATGCGGGGGGTGGTTTTGGTGTTTTTGAGGGCGGCGGTGTAGACAACGGGTTGTTGGAGGTGCACAGGGGTCTGAAGAGAAACTTCTCCCTCGATAGCGGAGGGTTGTCAGATTTGTAAAAGTTGACAGGCCGTTGAGGCAAATCAATGTGTAGCATGTAGTTATAAAAAGATATTGTACCCCCCCTATGCGGGGCTCGAACCCGCGACCACCACGTCTCTTGAGACTGCAGACAGACCCAACAACGGGCCCGAAGTATACGGTTGTATAAGCATGATGCTCTAACCTGCTGAGCTAATAGGGGGTTCTTCAGGGAGCAATTAGTCAAGAACTTTTTAAGAATCTGACATGACCCTGCACGGAAACATGCGCGGCGGGCCAAATTCTAAAATTATATTGGAACATTGTATCTTTTTTAGAGGTCGAGATTAAGATAGACTACAGTACAAGTTTTAAAACACCAGCCAAATGACCCAGAGATGATTTAGATTGACACTACCTCATTTCTGGTGCATCTGGTGTGCGGAATTGTAATACGCATGATCCTTTCCGCGATGCTCTTGACTCGCGCGGCTCGGATCCTGCCTATGAGAGAGGATTTCGTGCGCACGTACTCTTTTTAAATGTACTCCGTATACCAATAATTTCCTGGGGAGGCACTGCCAACTAGTTTGGGCGGGGACGACGGGATATTCTACTCGTACGGTTTATGCTCTTTTCCTCCTACGCATATCATACTTTCGATAGTATCTACTTTCGTACTAGCTAGCTACGTACTATCTAGCTAGCTAGCTACGAAGGTACCTAATAAGCAAGCGAGTAAGCTAGCGCTAAGCTACCTTGGTAGTAGCCAGCTGGTACTGTAGCTGTAAATACGGAGCCCAATGTCACCTTTGTAGTTGTACTTGTACTTGTCCTTTCTCGGGCCCGTTATTTTTTGGAGAAAATCGGACTAAATATGATACAAAGTATATGGGTTTGGAGTAGTTCGGGGTTCGGAGTCCAGATTGACACTGGCAGTTATCCCCGTATGCTGTCATAGATGATGTTATCATTGTCCTGCTGCTGTGCCCCGAGCGACAGTCGTCGAACTCGCGCGGCGGCCATCGTGACAGCGTTTCAGACACGTATCGAATCGCGTCCAAAGTTCGGCCCTTCCCAGATCTCCCCGCGTCGGATCTTCTCGAGCCGAAACTTGCACGTCAAGGTGTGTTCCCACCAAGGTCTGGCTCGCAAGATTCGAGACAGCATCCGACGTGGCGACACCACAGCGGAAGAGGTCACTCTAGCGTGTCTCAATTCCATCCAACACTCAGACGATGTTGGTAGTTTCATATCAATAACGTCGGACCTGGCGCTGGAGCAGGCGAAAGCCGTCGACAAGCAGCTGGCGTCGGGTAAAGATCCCGGATTGCTCGCCGGGGTGCCTCTTGCAATCAAAGATAACATATGCATGTCTGCCGGAACCACTACCGCTGGTTCGAAGCTGCTCCGCGCGCACCAGTCGCCCTTCGACGCGCAAATTATTTCATCTCTGAAAGCATCAGGAGCAGTGATTATCGGGAAGACCAACTTGGACGAATTTGGTATGGGGAGTACGACAGAAAGTTCAGCGTTCAAGGCAACACGTAATCCATGGGATCAGTCTCGGGTCCCGGGTGGTTCTTCTGGAGGATCGGCCGCTGCCGTCGCCATGCGACAGTGTGCAGCGGCCATCGGGAGTGACACGGGAGGCTCAGTTCGCCAACCGGCATCTTTCTGTGGAGTTGTCGGACTGAAGCCGACATATGGACTTTTACCCCGGCACGGTTTAGTTGCCTATGCATCATCATTTGACTGTATCGGACCTCTGACATCCTCAGTTGAGGATGCTGCACTTGTTTTGTCCGCGATGTGCGGCCTTTGCGCGAGCGTTGACGCGACTCTTCAAAATATAAAACCCAAAGATTATCACAGCGACCTGCAGTGCATTGAAAATTTGCAGTCAAAACCTTTTCTAGGCCGCCGCTTTGCCATCGTGAAGGAAACAATGGGAGAGGGAGTTGATAAAGGTGTTGTTGAGCGTATTCTTCAAGCAGCGAGGGAAATGGAACAACTTGGAGCTTCCGTTGATATTGTTTCGTGTCCATCATTCGACCTAGGGTTACCTGCATATTATGTTTTGGCTCTTTCCGAAGCTAGCAGTAATCTGGCGCGGTATGACAACATTCGCTACGGTGCAGATGAGAGGTGCAGAGAAGGCTTCGGACCTGAAGTCAAAAGGCGGATCCTGATGGGTTCTTTCGCACTATCTGCGGGGTACAGTGATGCATATTACAAGCGTGCACAGCAGGTGCAGCGTATTGTTGAGGCCGATCTCGCATCTAAACTGGCTGTCTACGAAGCAATTCTGACACCTGCATCTCCCACTCCTGCATATCGCGCGAACGACAAAGTTAATGACCCTTTGGCTATGTTTTCAGGTGACAAGATGACAGTTAATGTGAACCTTGCAGGACTCCCTGCCATCGTCGTTCGTAGTGGTCAAGTCACTGCAGAGGAAGGAAAGACACTGCCCGTGGGTCTGCAGATAATTGGCCGGCCATTCGAAGAATCTGCTTTGCTCGACGTTGCACACACTTTTGAGATATGCACCTTCGACACACTGAACCCTATTGGAGCTTTCGCGCACGGGGGATGAGATAAAGCAAAAGCGCGCCTACGAATGAACACTCGCGACAGTGAGCGTAATCAAAGAGTGACATGGGTGTCGATGTTGCGCCTCTTGATCCCTCTCTCGATTTGCAATAATACATGCCGCCAACTGTGTGTGATGCCGACTTGGTGATGAATTTTTGAAGTAGACTAGAGAAACTTTGACGAACAGACTACGTACCTGTGGTTTGCTTGCTTGCTTGCTTGTACCTTCGATTCGTAGTTATTAATAATATCATATTTTCGTTCGTATTATTAATACCACGAGATGATAGACAGTAGTGTAATACGAACGAAAAGGTAGTCTATTTTATTTCATCTGCTGGTACGCTGGGTGGCATTCGTCGCTGACACAAGATCCTACCTTCGAAGGTACTTTGATGCTTCGCTGAAATTTGAAGATAGCACTGATTTATATTTTAAGGAGCAGCATGTGCACGTTTTGTGGCAGCAATGAAGGACTTTGATCGAACGTTTCACGCAATTGAGAGTCACAGGGGGGAGTATATAATTTGCATGTGTTTCAACTCGAACAACAAATTCACCAGAACCGTTTCACGTCAGTCAGAAGAGTCTGACTTGGCTCACTGAAACTATTCGAAGTGCAGATATGCGATATTCCCCTTCACGATGTATCATTCAGAACTGATCCTGCTGGTCGATAAATCCGCCGGGAATCTGTTGTCCATATTCCGAAGCATTTTGCTGCGCACCAAGATTACCCTATGATTATTGAGAAGGATTGGAGTGGTGCGCAGCGGTCAGATTGATCCGCCAGCGAACATGTTGTGTGCTACAAGAAAATAGTGAGGGTTTTTCAATCCTTACCTGGGAAGATAGTTTGCCCGCCGAGTCGTTCTTCTTTGCGCCGACGTCCCCATGCTTCGCGTTCGTAGCCTTTTCCCCCTCCGTCTGCGCGATCGAGAGGAAGTGAGCTAAAGTCATCGAGCTCGAGTGAAAAACTCGTCGCGCGCTATTATTCGTCGCGAAGCTCTCGCTCGGTGGGAAACACGCACCTCGCGATACTTGTGAAGATACACTTTCAGTGGCTCGACATATTCCTCGAATCCAAGCGTGCTCATAGCCCATAGAAGGTCATCCCCATTAATAGTCTTGCGCTTCTCTCGTTGACACTTGTCGCTCGCCTCGCTCGTGATAAAGCTGATAAACTCAGAGACACATTCCTGAACGGTTTCCTTGGCGTCCTTGGCGATTTTCGCGTTCGCGGGTAAGGCTTTTTTCATGATTCGGCTGATGTTGGCAATTGGCAAGAACCTGTCTTGCTCGCGGACGTTCCCCCCCTTCTCATCATCGTCATCATCGAGGTCGGGCGCAATATCTTCGTTAGCGTCGCTCATTTCACAGCTTGGCTTGATTAAAACGCCTGGCACTGTAGAGACGCGTTGAGGGTTCGCTCGATATTTCCCCGGATAAAGTTGCCGCGGTTTACTCCGATGCAACCGAAAACATCGATCGGATTCTATCGGAGTGAATCGACGAGCGCGAAAATCGTAGTCTACCAGTACGTAGTCTAATACGAAAGTAATAAGCTATCTATGATGGTAGACTAATATCATACGTAATCTCTACGGTAGACTATTGTTGATGGAGCCCACAACTCGTACACGCCAATAATGTACTTTCGAAAGTACGAAAGTACTTTCCGTATGTGTTACCTTCATTCGGAAGGTAGTAATACCTTCGAAGGTAGCTAACTAGCTAGCTAGCTAGCTAGCTAGCTCTAGAGCTAGGATAGATATTCTAGCTAGCTATCCTATAAGCGGGATCATAATACCGAACACTCTTGACCGCACGCTCTGGCTGTAACCACGCTAATTGTAGAAAAAACAACGAATGATAATTTCGCAGCCACCCATACACTCCCCTTAATTTAACCCCGTGTTTCAGACCCGGAATCCGGGTCTGAATGGCGGAATCGGTTGGTCGAGAGCATGTGTGATTTTCGGAACCACAGAGGAAAGAAAAATTAGACCCGGTTTTCTGAGTCAAGGCCTTCTTGGAAACTGGAAAATTTTGTCCACGATCTATGGACGGATAAACCGTGCGTAACGTTCGCCGTCATGCGTGCGATGCATGCGCCGGTGTCACCTCGTCATGACGTGGTGCCGCATGCGAGGATGCTCTTAGCCAATTTTCGTGAGCTGCGTCGCTTTGAACACGACGCGAGGCTTCGTTGTATTATCCGAGTTCGAGGTTCGTTCTCGTTTGTTACTAGACTAATTAGCGGGAGTGTAGTGGTGGCGGTTAAATTATTGTTCGTTGTCTTATACTTTCGAAAGTAGTATCTTTATATTCATATACTAGTCTAGTTTCGAAAGTAAATGACTTGACGCGCACGCATCCCTTAAAATCTCTGCTGGTCAGGTTTGTCGAAAACTGCCTCAATCCGCAGTCTTCATACTATACGTATCTATAGTCTCGTATAGGATAAACCACGAAATTTCCGCGAGTCATCGCTGCAAAAAGTTGTCTTGATGCTTGGATTTGTGGTACGCAGACGTTGGAGCTCCTGCGCCAAATCGCCGCGCAGCAGCATAGGATACTATTATATCATTATGACGAAAGTATGTATAGCATAGGATGCACGCATGGACATATTTACAATACGGGTGTGACAGTATCTTCGAAGAACACAGCAGTATCCAGATAGAGATACGATATGTGCTCTCTGAAGATGCCCACAGGGGCAGCATCTGTGGTTCGTGCACTCAACACGCGTGTTCGTCCCGCTTCTCATTGTAGGTTGCTCTCCACGTCGAGCCGCCATCCGACAGTTCGTTCGTCAGTCCAAGGGCCTGAACTCACCTTGCGACCGAGATGCCTAGTTTTGATTGACCGCGATGGGGTAATCAATGAGGACGTTGGATCTCCGGGGGTGCTTGCTCTGCACGACCTCCATCTCATTCCTGGAGCCGCGAATGCAATCGCGGAACTGAAAATATCTGGCGCGATAGTCTGTGTCGTGACGAACCAAACATGCGTCGGTAAAGGTCTCCTCCCTGGAGCTGAACTCGGGGAATTTCACAGTTATATGCAGGAGCTACTTGTTTGGCAAGGTGGACCAGAGGCAGTCATGGATGATATCTTTGTCGCCACAAGTGCTGACCAGGTCACGAGACTGAAGCCTGGTCCTGATATGCTTGTCGAAGCAATAGAGGCCTGGGGTTGTGACGAGAACGAGAAGAGTATGAATACTGCAATGATTGGGGATTCAATCACAGACATGCAGGCAGCGGAAGCGGCGGGCGTAACAAACAAAATTTTGGTCGGAACGGGGCACGGGGAGAAGTTGTGGAGGTCACTTGGTCGAAATGTGACGTTCGGTGGCAGAAACTCGGTCGTTTCCAATTCGGTTGACAAGCTCGATGACCGCACCTTGCCAGATCCGTTACCTGCGAACATTCTCCCCTTGACCGTTTGTGCTGATCTAGTTGCCGCTGCTAAACTGATACTTGACAGATAAAGCCAAGATGATGCACGGTTTAGTGTATTGCGTTGCGGCAGTAGACTATAAGAGCTTTCTGGTATCATATTCATTTACTTTCGTATTTCGTTCGAAAATTTTATTGAGGCTGCCTTCCATATTCGTCAATTTCACATCCGAAGGTGGTATGCGGAAAGTACGTCACGCGAAGGTGATTTGGGGATAGTTGACATCAGAAGTGTGTCGCTTGAATACTCAGACTCGGTGTAAGGTTCTGTCGCTGAAGGGTGGCTTCTGATTGGCTGAAATTGCATGAAATCAAACGCTATGATTACATATGATAGAGAATATGCACGTGCGAGGGTAACAAGTTGCGAGATTATGAAATGACGATGATGGTGGTATGGCTGTCCTGGACGCCGATTGGCTCGAGCGTCTCCTATCTGGCGTGAAGACAATCCACGTGTATCGGTTTCAAAGACTGGGTTTAAGCAGAAGGAGCTCCTTTAACCCCATCGATGCCTTTCGCGAGCTGTCCGACGTTCTTGAGACCATAGCGCGTGTATGCATCATTTTGCCAGGCCGCGCCACCTGCACGGCATCCGCCTTCCCACACATGCACAAACTTGTCCATGTTGTTGTAATTTGAGTCAAATAACCGGCGATAATACATTTCCTCCTTACTTTTGGGTGGATTGATTTCGTAAAGAGATTCCGCCTTTGCAAAATCTTCATCACTCACTTGAGCGTCACAAAAAGCCTGTAAGTCTTCAACCCAGCTCAGACCAACTCCCTCGCATTGCATAGCTTTAGTGCGCCAAAGAACGGGGTCAGGGATTTCGCCGTCAAACAATACTCGAAGTGCATGCTTCTCTGGTTTCTCTTCGCCAACAATTCGTTTATAGTCCGGATCGACCTGTGTTGAGTATTTATATCAAATATTTGTCAACGACTGAGAGAAACGAGGGAAATAAGAGGGTGCATTTCACTCACCTGCATAACGGCATCGATCACATGTGGATCTAGGAAAGGCACGCGCGCCTCAAGGCCGTGCGCCATCGTCATACGATCAGCGCGTTGGCAGTTGACATTGTGAAGATGGTGGAAGATTCGACGAAGCTCCTTGTGGATAGCAGCCGAGTTTGGTGCATCACGGAAATACAGGTACCCTGCAAAAAGCTCATCAGAACCTTCACCTGTTAATACGACTTTTACGTGCTTTGATGCGAGACGGGCCAAAAAGTAGTTGGGGATTGCAGAGCGAATGAGCTCAGGCTCATAAGTCTCTAAGTGGTACACCACATCGGGTATAATTGCGCATGCCTCTTCTGAGGTGAACAGATACTCATGGTGATCGGTTCCAAGAAAGTTAGACATCATTCTAGCCGCTGTGATATCAGGTGAACCCTCCTGTCCAACAGTGAATGTGATGTACCGCTGCTCAGAATCTTCGAGCATTGGTTTGATAATTGACGAAATAACTGCGGAGTCGAGACCACCCGAGAGAAGGAGACCTATAGGAACATCAGACATCATCTGATCTCTGACTGCCTGAGTCAGAATCTCACGGATGTGTGAAGTATCCTTAGCTCCGATATAGTTGTCGTCATCCCATTCAGGATTGTAGTACTTGATGAATCCTGATTCTGGAGTCCAGTAATGTCCAGCAGGGAATTCTTCAATGCTATCACACTGATCATGGATCGCCTTGAGCTCAGAAGCAAACCAGGTGCAGCCACCTTTTCCTTTCCCTATGTATAGCGGTTTTATTCCACAGTGATCCCGAGCAGCCATGATATCAGACCCATCATTTCCGACACAGACAAAACCAAAAATACCGTTCAATTCCTTGACAAAGTCGGGTCCGATGTGTCTGTACAGCTGAAGGAGCACTTCAGAGTCTGAACCTGTCTGGGTAGCAGTGAGGCCATACTTTTCCTGAAGCATGCGAAAGTTGTATATTTCTCCATTGGCGCAGACAGAATATTTCGAGTCTTCATAGACGATGGGTTGTTTACCTCCTTCAGGATCCATTATCGCGAGTCGCTCATGGGCGAGACCAAAGCGATCGTTGCCGTGGTATCCTGAACCATCCGGGCCACGGGAGCGCATACGCGCCGAAAGGGTGCGCATTAGATCCTCACGTCCGTCGGCGAGAACACCTGCGTGACCAGTGCCGTGCATTGGACAGCAAAGGAAATGTATGTCAGCATCAAATACTCGAGATCGTGAGAAGAGTTAAACTTTTAGGGGCACTGAAGTCAAAAACTTCGGCGGCAAAAGAACACAAAGAGCTTGGATTTTTTAAAAAGGGGGTCTCGAATGATACTTTTGTCTTTGAGACCGGATGTGGACAGTTTGTTGAAAACCTGCGAGACGCACCATCAGGATCATAGCAAGCAAGAATTGAGCACATTTCCGTAGACCCGCGAGTTCGACCACACCAGATACCGCTGGATTCCTGTACGCAACGTAGAAAGAAAAGGGCTTCATAAGTAGATTTCTTTGACCGACATTCACCACAGCCAGCATTGCGGGAAAGGGGAGCTGGGCGAACGCGTTCACTCTTGCCTTGACGATAATGATGGGCATTGCGCCGCGATAGCAAATCCCTCCTTGGTAATGAACTCGCGAACCGGAAAACTCGCCTCGATGGCTCGCGAAGCGCGTGGGGGTGACACGCAAGTTGGCGTTTGAACGCTTGCGACTCCTCCGCGAAGAGAGAACCAGCGAGAGGGGGGAAGAACGAATTGCTGCAGCCATCGCGACTATCGCGGGCGTCGACAAAGGCAGCAATACGTTCGACGAGCAGATTGATCTGAAATGGGATCTCTCGAGGTGTGAATATGAGTAGCGCGAGTATGTTCGGCGCCTCGAGCTCTGCGAAAAGTAGAGCCAGCTAGCTAGCCAGAGTAGATGTGTGTCTCGTAGCTCTCTATTCGTAGAACAGACTAGACTAATAATTATAAATGTATGATACTTTCGAAAGTACGTAGCGATGCATGGTTTCAGTCAACTTACTTGTCATACTATGGAAAGTTGCTGAGAGACACAATGAACTAGTCTACTGGTAGCGCTATTCTGTGACTTGACAAAAGTATATATTAGTTCTAATAGTTAGTCTACTTTAAAAAAAAAATCATACTTTCGTACAAGTATTTTCGACAATTATGGTACTTGTACTTGTCGAAAATACGAAAATAGACTATACTTGTCGAAAAGGTGTTTTGATCCCAAAGTGGGGTTTCACCAAAAAAAAAAAAAAAATAGTCTACGTACTTGTAATGATGTGGAATAATACTTGCTCGTAGCCCCGCTTTACCTCTTTAACCCCAATAGATATCGTCGCGGCGGCACAGCACCATGGCGCACACACCAGGTAAACTATACCAGGGAGTCGAGCGGGACGGTTTCGGCATGCGCATGCTCGCCTCTATGGGATGGAAGGAAGGTAAGGGAATAGGAAAGAACGGTACAGGCATCGCGAAGCACCTTCACGCGAAGAAGAGACAGCTGAACAGCGGAATAGGGGCCGACGCGACGAGCGATGCTAGTGGCAAGATCGACTGGACGCTGAACGCAGTTTCCTTCGAAAATATTTTGGAAGGTCTGAACCAATCTTATAGTACGACGAATATGATTGCTAACAGCTCGGGCGAAGGAAGAGAACCTGTGGAGAATGCTGAGGTTGGGGGCGTCGAGGAGGACGAATCCAAGAAAGATACTCAGCGGAACTTGACTGGGCGCTCAGCTGTGGGACATGCCAGACGGTATCAGAAGAGGGAGTCGCAGAAACGAGTGAAGAGTTATTCCGAGGCTGACTTAGACGCTATTTTGGGTGGTATTAGCACCTTCACAGCCGCACCGTCAGCCCAGATGGAGGCAAAATGTGGCGAAAGAGTTGTTCACACGGGCGTAGGTTCAGAAGGTTTGCGTGAAAGGACAACAAAACACAAAAGGAAAGAAAAACACGAGATAAACAAAGATCGCATAGCAGGGCTCATGGAGGTTGGCGTCGCCACGAAGCAGCCTTTGGCATTGCCACCTCCTCCGAAAAGATGGTGGGGATGGACCGTTGGTTTCGTTCCATCCGGTCATATTGGCGATACACATACAGAGGACACGGCCGGCACTGATCGCAAGCGCGGCTTCGACGAAGCTGATCAAGAGAGATTGGCTATTGATCAGCTTCGTCGAAGCAGATCAAGAGAGATTGGCTATTGCAGCTCACGAAGGAGCGAACCGAGGGAAGCGGGGACTTGGCGTCGGCGCGGGTTTCATGAATGCCTTCAGGAACAATGCTGGTGCAAAGTTTGAGGGGGAAAAAACGATATTCGCCGAAGATGTTACTGCGGAGGAGTGGTGCAATCACAAGACGGACTTGCAGGAGGGTGAGAAGAAGGAGAAGAAGGAGAAGAAGGAGAAGAAGGAGAAGAAGGAGAAGAAGGAGAAGAAGGAGAAGTATAAGAAGACGAAAACAGGAAAACGGTAACAACACGCGAGATTTTTTCCCTTCGTTCGCTGACCTTACTGAAGATCATTTGGTAGCTCATCAGCCAAGAGATCATACTTCGGACGCTTTGTCATCTTCCGCAAAGCATGTTTCTTGGCTCTTACTCTCCTCCTCTTCAATGTCTGCGTTCTCGCCTCGTCTAAAACCTCAAATCGCACCTTGTTCATGTGCTTCATGCCTGGTTCCACCTTGACAAGCTTGCCCATCGCACCAATAGCTAGACCTGCATACCAGCGGTAATGATCCCTATCGTTTTCTTTCCAGGGGTTGAACACCCCACGATCACTGAAACCTTCAACCCCATTCGGTGATAAGTCACGCGCATAAACCGTACAACCTGTCCCAACCTCGACACCGGTGCTGTTCCCTGTGTTAAGGTAGATGCGGTCCGTAGGACCCTCCAGTTGAAGCCACTCCTGATTATCATTCTCATCGGTAAATCGCACGCGAGGCTTCGTCGGATGTAAAGTATTGTCCAGGTAGATGCAATCCTCCAGGCCAATGTAACTGGTCGTGGAATCTTCGATGTCCGCAACAGCGATGTGTGACTTGAGTGCAGAGGCAAACTCTAGAACTTCACCACCAGTGTTCTTGAATGTCGTACTGACATTTAGTGCGTCATTTTCTAATGAAATCTCCATTATCAAATAGAAATTGTGATTCCATATTGAGCGCGTGATTTCTGTGTCGCAGATCGCTATGGTCAAATAAGGATACTCACCGCATTTATCCTCGTGTAGACCAGTCTGCACGATGGACCACTTCATGTTCTTGGCAAAGCCATCAATAGGAAGAGCGATTTCAGTAGACGGGGCTCCCGGGTGTTCGCCCCCTTGCCCGAACTGTGGAAAGCAGAACGATGTTCCCCATTCGATTGACTCAGCTTCGGAGAATTCAATTCCATCCGGAGTGTAGAAAACCTCACCCCCGTTTGGGAGCTCCCACGACAGAATGTTCGCACCGTGGAGGTACACGTCGCAGGAAGCTCCACTAGGGTGGGTAAGGGTGACCTTTGGTAGGCCGCCGCGTCCATCAGTTACACGAACAAAAGTTGGAATCCCAAATTCTCTGTTGAGAGACATAGTTTCAGTGCTGTCTACGATGCCGATATCACTGCGAGAGGAGAAGGGAGGTCAGGACGAGTAGGTCGCGGCGCTATCGGAAAGTTGCGCAAAAAAGCGCCGGTGGCGGCGGGGGGTGCTTTCTTGCGAAACGAATAATTTGGGGTCCGTGCCTGCTCAGCTCCTCAATGTCAAGCCCAATGTCGTCCAATCCAAGATTTTGAAGCGACATGAGTTCAGACTCTACGGTATCATCTCGATGCCTAGAGCTAGAGTCCGAGTTGAGCGCGCGCGCGCGCAGATGTTTTGCAGTCGGTGAGTGGCGGCGGTGGCAAAAGGGGACTGGAGTTCCTGTGGAGGATGTGATCCCGCGGGCGACTGAACGCAAACTGGAACATCGAGTTCGACTTGCATCGGCACACGATGATCGCGAAACCGCCGGCAATGCCACCCGCATTATCGCACCTGAAGAACTCTCGCGGAGTGCAGAGGCTTTTGGAGGAGGAAGTGGAACCTTCTTTGACAGTGTATGACTAGACTAGACTATCGAACACAGGGTCTCAAATTAGACCGTGACAGGGCCGGTTTATTCAAAATGGCGATTTTCCCGATTTGACCCCGAAATCGGGACGAATTCGACGTCCCGCTCGGCAAAATTCAGATCGCCAGTTTACACAAAACCTCTGAATAA
>MDSW01089182.1_pt1 | contig 17189 bp, 20 predicted proteins | sample 811171 | NCBI WGS metagenome assembly MDSW01 (sample SAMN05326641, study PRJNA326480) | marine metagenome | isolation source: seawater | place: Atlantic Ocean: North West | collected 2012
CATTGCTTGAGTGTATCATAAATGCCGTGAAGTGAATCATCTTGCATGGTTAGAAGGAAACAAGAGGACATTTGTGGCATCGGCGTTCCGGAGTTGAACAATGTAGGGGTTGCGTGGGTGAAGTACCCGTTTGACATCAAATCATAGGTTCGAAGGGCTTTGTCAATGTCACCATGGTGGATACCGACTGCAACACGCATGAGCATGTGTTGTGGTCGCTCAGCAATCTCTCCATCAAGGCGGAGAAGATACGAACGCTCGAGGGTTTTAAATCCGAAATAGTCGTAGTTAAAGTCACGTTCATAATCGATGTGGTTGTTCAAAACTTCAGCGTTGGCCATGATGATATCATAGACTTCTTCTGAGATGAGTGGAGCGTGTTTCTTTGATTCAGGATCAATGTATTCTCGCAAGTCTGTGATTACATCGGTAAAAACTTCTTTGGTTGAACGGTGGAGGTCGTCGACACTGATGCGAGCGGCGAGCTTACTGTAATCAGGGTGATGAGAAACCAATGAGGCAGCGGTTTCTGCAGCGAGTTGATCGAGTTCTCGAGTTGTTACGCCATCGTAAAGACCTTCGATGGTGAGTTTGGTTAGAGTTGTGGGGTCAACCCAATTTTGGTCGAGTCCTTCAGCCAAGCGTCGTAGTTTGTCCAAAATCGCATCGAATCGTACATCTTCTCTCTCCCCTTTTCTGTTCACAACTTGCATGGTCATTTTGTCTCATCTCCTGCTCGTTTCGGTGCGTGCGTATCTCCCTTTGTTCGCGGTCGGTTCAAAAGTCTTCGTCCATGGAAAACCGCTGTTGGACACTTCCGAGGGAGGCACCGTCCATGACACCGGACTTTTGGTATTCTCCAACTCGCTTCTCAAAGAAATTGGTCTTGCCTTGCATGGAAATCATCTCCATCCATGGGAACGGGTTTGCTACATCGTAGAGTTTTGATGCACCAAAAGAAACGAGCAAACGATCAGCAACGAACTGGATGTATTGCTTCATGAGATCACCGTTCATACCAATGAGGTTGACAGGCAATGCACTTGTCACGAATTCAATCTCGATTTCAACTGCCTCAGCAATAATCCGATGAATGATGTTTTCAGGAGTTGGCTTCTGCAACTTGCTGTGCAACATGCATGCAAAGTCGCAATGCAATCCTTCGTCTCTGCTGATGAGCTCGTTTGAGAAGGTTAGCCCAGGCATGATTCCTCTCTTCTTCAACCAGAAAATGGCGCAGAAGGACCCTGAAAAGAAAATACCTTCTACAGCTGCGAATGCTACCAAACGTTCTGAGAAAGAACCTCGCTTGGAGGATAGCCACTTGAGTGCCCAGTTACCTTTTTTGTTCACAGATGGTACTGTTTCGAGTGCCTTGAAGAGGTGATTTTTCTCATCAGTGTCTTTGATGTATGTGTCAATGAGAAGGGAGTATGTCTCTGCATGAATGTTTTCCATCATGATTTGGAATCCATAGAAACATCGTGCCTCAGCCCACTGGACCTCGTTTGCAAAGTTAACTACCAAATTCTCGTTGACAATACCGTCGCTCGCTGCGAAGAACGCAAGCACGTGCTTCAGGAAATGCTTTTCTTCGGGTTTCAGATTTTCCCAGTCTTTCATGTCCTCAGCAAGATCTATCTCTTCTGCTGTCCAGAAGGAGGCGGCATGTTGTTTGTACATTTCCCATACATCAGCGTGTTCAATAGGGAACAAGACGAATCTGTCGTCAGATTCTTGAAGCATCGGTTCTATGTGCTCTCGAGACAAATCAATCTCGATTCCGTCGTCATTTCGATTGTGTTCGATTACCATGTTATCACCATCTGCCAGCGCGCTGGAGTTTGAACTCCGTCCGATATGGCACATAAATATGTGCATACTTGTTACAGATAAACTCGTGTTTTGAGTGGTAGAAGAAAAAGGGGACTGCGCCAATAAAAGCATTTACCCAACCGATTTCTATAAGAACCGTATTTTGAAATGAAAAAAGTGAAATTTTTCGGCCGGATTATACCTTCATTTCCACTGGAACGATATCAAAGACTCCTTGAACCACCGAGAAGAGGCAATACCATGCGAAACGAGATTCGTGTCAAATTCGCCAAGTTGGACGAGGAGGCACAACTTCCAACCCAAGGAAGTGCACAAGCAGCAGGCTGGGATTTGTACGCACTAAGGGAGACCGTTGTCCTCAAAGGAACATCTGTGATGATTCCAACTGGACTTGCTTGCGCCATCCCTGAGGGATGGGAAGGACAGATTCGCTGTCGTTCTTCTCTTGGCAAAAAAGGAATGATCCTACCGAACGGCGTCGGGACCATCGATTCGGACTATCGTGGTGAGCTTAAGGTACTGGCAACATGGATTGGCCAAGGCGATTCGTTCACAGTGGGTAAGGGGGAGCGCATTGCACGGATGTTGTTTGCTCCTGTCCCTTTGGTCAAGATTGAGGAAGTAACGATGAGCGAGTTGGATTCGACCGAACGTGGAGTTGGCGGATTTGGGTCATCAGGGCAATACTGAGGAGAGAGTATGCAACCTGTTGACGTTCGAGATCTAGGTATCGTAGAGTACACAGATGCCTTGGTAATGATGTCAACGTTACAGCAACAGCGAATCGATGATGAGATTCCAGATACCATACTCATCCTTGAACATCCAGAAGTTGTTACCGTCGGCCCACGTGCCCGCAACGACGGGATTGCACCTCCACCAGATTATCTGAGTCATCCTGTTGATCGAGGAGGAGGACTGACGTGGCACGGGCCTGGACAACTTGTCGTCTATCCAATTGTACACTGGAACAGAGAGGATGAGAAATCCGTTGCTGAAATAATTTCCAAACTTGAATCTTGGGTTATCGCAGCCCTAGAGACGCTTGGAATCAAGGGATACAGAGATGAACGTATGCAGGGGGTTTGGGTTGACAACAAAAAAATCTGCAGCATTGGACTTTCATTCCTAAGATGGGTGAGTCGCCATGGGTTCACGATCAATTACGATACTCCCCCCGGCCGGGTTGAGAACCTTGCAGGATGCGGCTTATCCGAAGCAACAACAACATCTCTCTCCAGACTAGAATACAGCATAGGACGCGACGCGCTGGTGGAAGCATTGCTGCAAATGATGTCTACGATTCTCGACAGAACATGAGGCTGGGGAAACAAACAAGTGCATATATGAGAATGTGCGGAATTGAATATATGGGAGAGGTCGTCTTAGGCATTTCAGGTGCGAGTGGAGCCATTTACGGTGTACGCCTGGCACAAGCACTAAAGGAACTTGGTGTAGGTATACGCCTCGTTGTTAGCGACTCTGGGCGCATCACACTCAAGCACGAGTGCGACATGACTCCGGAAGCTCTCGCAGAAGAGACGGGAGCTATCTTGGAAGAACAGGCAAACATTGGTGCGAAATCTGCATCAGGATCTGCGCCCATCGATGCCGTTGTTATTTGCCCATGCTCTGGAACGACACTTGGCAAACTTGCAGCAGGTATCGGAGACAATCTCATCACACGCTCTGCAATTGTTGCCTTGAAAGAACGGCGCAACCTCATTATCGTACCTCGAGAGGCACCTTATGCCACTGTCCACCTAGAAAACATGGCAAAATTATCAGGATGGGGAACAGTGGTCATCCCCGCCTCCCCTGGTTTTTACAACCATCCGAAATCAATCGATGATATGGTTGATTTCGTGATTGCTCGAGTTCTCGACCAAATAGGTCTTCAACACTCCATCGGCAAGCGTTGGACTGGTGACGAACTCGATGAATGAGATGCATTTCTCCAACGGGTTCAAATGAGGAAACATACTCTAGCCTCCTATGAGCGAAGATACGTCATTTGATTCTATGACCGTTGCTCAACTGAAGGTTCTGCTGGATGAAAAAGGACTTTCCAAATCCGGAAAGAAATCCGAACTCATCGAGCGGTTGAACTCCAACGTTGCCCAGAACACAATCGAACTCTCTTCGTCTGTTTGGACGCGAACGGTCATTGGCCAGTTCAACCTTGCTCAAACAGCTGGCTCAGTCGCTGCGGCCTTGTTGCTTGTATTGGTATTGTTCAACCCCTCAATTTTGGGCTTTGGGGAGGATGAGCCCGTGTACGAACCGATTGGTTTCGATGCGTCTCAAACGAGATGGTATGCGCAAGAACTTGTCAATCTTGGTCATCCTGAATGGGAAGGACGAATGTCAGGCAGTGCTGAAGAAGCCGCTGGCGCACAAATGATTCTTGATAATCTGACAGAAATGGGATATTCCCCTCAGTTGAATACCTATGCAGTCCCAATGTTTGCGATCAACAGCGCACCGATTATTGCCATGTGTCAGCCAGCAGCTGGAGGTATCTTTGGTGGCCCTGTCACGGGTGCTTCTTGCAACAGTGGAGTCGGCGCACAAATTACAACCTTCGAACATCGTACTGATTTCGTCCTGCAGGGCTATTCAGGGTCTGCGGACATACAATTTGGTCAAGAAATGGAATTGATTGATCTCGATGATGGAACCGTGGACTCTCTATGGAGCGATGCATCCGGAAAAGTTGGCATTGTTCGTGGAGGAAACAGCATCGATGGCAACACAGGCATCTACATCAAAGCCGCTGAGTTTGGTCTGGCTGCAATCCTGCGGATCAACAATCAATCAAACTGCGGTCAGATAGAATCGGATGACTGTGTTCCAATCTTCAAATCCATTCGAGTGGACGATATGAAGGCGGCGAACAGTGGTTCGATTCCAGAAAACATTCCATTCATTGCTGTCTCAAACAACACAGGAAACCAAATGTTGGAATTGGCATCACAAGGAGCATTTCTTCGCTTGTTCTCAGACGTTGACAATGCAGGTGATATCGCCGTGAGTGTCCCATGTGGTACGCTCTACGGGAAAAGTGAGGACTTGATTATCGTTGGAGCCCATCACGACACGGTGTATCACGCCCAGGGCGCCGTAGACGATACATCTGGAACCGCCACGGTTCTCGAGATGGCTCGCCAGATTGCAATCGTTGCAAATGAAAGTGGAACGCCTGAATACACCATCAGATTCTGCACTTGGGGTGGAGAGGAAGAAGGACTGTGGGGGAGCAAAGCATACGTTGGGGCGAATGCAAACGATCTTGCGAGAAACCTTCGCCTATACATCAACCTTGATATGAACCATGTTGATATCGATATCGCAAATCGCGGGAATTCGTTGCGATTCTTTTCAAATTCTGCTCAGGACATCAATGCGATGGAAGATGTTCTTGAGGTTCTTGAAAAAGAACGCCCCGATTTGTTCCCAAAGTATACCGTCTCAACAGGTCTTCTTGCGGGAGAAAGGGGTGAACCGGACGGCATGCCGTACAACTCAGATCACGCACCCTTCGTTTACGACCTTCCTGATGGAGTGACGGGTAATGCCTTGGTTTGCTATGGCTCTGGCTCGTACGAGTACCACACCTATGCTGATACGATGGACCGATTCAACGAAGAATCACTTGGAGTATCGGTTATTGCCTACGGGACGTACATTCGACACCTTGCTTGGCCCGTCTTTGGCTGAGCGTTGAGTTCAAGAAGGCAGTACTGTTGGGAAGGACATGGTAAAACCGAGCGCACATGCTTCGCATATTCTTGTCACCTCAAAATCCGAGGCGGTGCAAATTTCTGAAAAGATTGGAAAACTGAAGGACTTCCAAAAATTTGCTCGGAAAAAGTCCACGTGCCCGTCCTCTCAACGAGGTGGCGATCTTGGATGGTTTCGAAAAGGAAACATGGTTAGAGAATTCGAGGAAGCGGTTTGGAGTACACCTCTCAAGACGGTATCTACTCCGGTCAAGACCCAATTTGGGTACCATCTCATCTGGGTTCATGAACGCGACGAGGAGTGAAATGGATGACCATTTCCGTCGGCTTGGATGATTACCTCGTTCACGGTATTCATGGTTACTTTGACCATGAGCACTCGGAATCTCAGCCGTTCAATGTCTCAGTCCGTGTTGATTTATCCAGCACAATTGAAGAGGGAGAACTTGCGAGTACACTCGATTATGCTCGATTGCAAGGTGCCATTGATTCCGTAATTTTGGATTCCCCACCGATACGCTTGCTTGAGTCGATGGCCAAACAGATTTCGGAATACATTCAACAATCGAAAAACGTCGAGAAAGTCTTTGTTCGAATCGAAAAGCCTGACGCACCACTACCACATCCTGGTGGACTGCCGTACATTGAGTACACATGGAATCGTTAGATTACGCTCTTGTAAATGGGAGGTTTCAAAGGCCTTGGGCCTCAAGAACTGCCATGGATTCCTCCGGCCGGGTATACGTACCGTCCGTTCTTGAAGCAGGTGGAAACGCAATAGGCATGGGTTGTTTTAGTACGGAACAAATCGCATGGGAAGTGCTGAAAACGTTTCTTGGAAAGAGTGAGCAAATGAATCTTGAACAAGCGACAATCGTAGCTTGGGATGTTGATGTTGTTGGTGAAAATGGGATGACTGTGTTGACCACACTTGAAGGGAAAATCTGCCCCGTATGCCAACGGAGAACATTCTGGGTTGACTTGGAACATTTGTCCGCCTTGTGTTATGGATCGCAATGTTCAGCATGGATTGAACAAAGTACGGTCGATCCCGAAATCATTGATTGCGGTTGGCCACCGCTCCGCTTCCTCAAACAAGTCAAAGATATCGAAGAGGCCTACAATGAGTTACGTACCATCGGAGCAGATGTCCTCGCATCAATCGATGAGCACTCCGATGCAGTCACACAAACATTGTACGATTCAACCAACCAAGTAACTGAATGATTACATCTCTTCAATTGGATTAATTCCCAATCCTTCCAATCCGGTGCGCATCAAGCGTCGAGCCATCTCGCTCATTGCATAAGCGAATCCATCGACTCGACCATCCCGAACAACCGGGCAATCTCGATAAAATCCGTTGTATGCGTTTGCAAGTTCAAGCATATGCAGAGCAAACAGGTGCGCTTTTTGCTCACGCACCGAACGCTCCAGTACATCGTTGTGTGTGCACATTAACCGAAGCAATTCCTGTAGACCTTCAGGCATTGATTCAACTGCTGGACATTGAATACTGGACCTTTCAAGCGTTTCCGCACGCTTGGCAATGGAGCATGCACGCGTGTGAGCATACATGATGAATGGAGCAGACCCTGCTTCAAACGCCAATGCTTCCTCCCAACGGAAGGTAAATCCCTTTTCAGGACTGACTTTAATGATGTTAAATCGAACTGCAGCAGTACCAACAGCTTCTGCAATTAAAGCAACTTTCTCATCATCATACTCCGGGCGCAATTCTCGAACAACCTCGCTTGCTTGGGCTTGTGCCTCCTCAAGAAGATCGTCCATGAAAACGACGTTCCCTTGCCGAGTACTCATTTTTCCCTCTGGCAGTTTGATAAAGGAATAAAACAGGACTTCTGGACGTTGATGATCAAGTTCTTCCAGAGTGAGCCCGACTTGTTTTGCCTGCAATTTATGGTCCTCACCGAGCACGTTCACAAGACGGTGGGATTCTCCCCATTTCCAAATGTGATATGCAACATCACGAGTGGCGTAAAGGCTCGAACCATCTCCTCTTCTATAGAAGAATTCAGTCTTCCCTTTCAACCCTCTTTGCCCAAGATCGAGGTAACCCGCCCCGTTGTCTGCAGTACCAGCGATGTCCAGCGCATCCAGTGTTCGCATCAATTCTGCAACAGTCCCATCAACAACAAATCTCGATTCTTTTGTGAACGTATCATACGATATCCCAAGCCGAGAGAGTGTTGCTAACATCCCCTCAAGAACCGGTGAGTATGCAGACTCGAACGAATCGAGGACCTCGACATCACCATGTTCACTGGCATGGACGAGACTACCAATTTCGCGTTCAATCTCAGCCTTTCGGTTTTCCTCTGCATCTTTCCGAAGGATTTGGGCTGCTTGGTACCAACGTACTCTCTGATGATCGGCCTTATTTTTCCATCGTTCCGATGGAGGCTCACGCTCAGAAAGGAGTTGGTTGACATCTTGCTCGCTTAGGTTTGCAAGCGCCCATGCAAGAACACCAACTTGTTTCCCCATGTCATCAACGTAATATTCAGCTCGAACATCATCACCATGAAGGCGATGCAAACGAACAAGCGTGTCTCCAAGGATTGCGTTGCGAGCTCGCCCGACATGGAACGGTCCGTTTGGGTTGGCTGAGGTATGTTCAATGAGGACCTTTTCGCCGGTCGAACCTGTGTTTTTGAGAGCAGAACCCACATTGATTTGTTGTGAGAGTATGGCTTTAGCCAACCATTCCGGATGGGCTTTAAAGTTCAGATAGCCGTTTACGGAAGCAACACTGAGAACAGATTCGAGGGCAGGGAAGGATTCTGCGAGATCATCAGATATCGCCTGTGGAGCCATCTTTAATTTCGATGCAAAAGGAAAGCATGGCAGTGTTAAATCGCCTTGGCTTGCTTCCCTGCTCGGCTGGAGCATGGATTCCCACATCGCTTTCTCAACACCTTTCGCTGAAAGAAGCTGTTCAAGATGGGGTGAAACCATGTCCTGGAGTAATTTCAATTCAGCACCTCACATCATTGGGTAACGAAGGATTGCAGCAAGGCCACCGAATCCATGTGCAAGTTGAGCTCCTTCTTCTGTATCGGTTGAAATGAACGAAATTTCGCTGTTTGATTTAGCAGCCATATCACTGAGCACATTAATCAAAGAAGTATTGGACAGTTCCTTGTGTGAGTTGTTGCCTACTTTACAGGAAGGGCATTCAGGCAACTCTTCAGTTCGTGTCAGCGAAGCAGTCCAAGTGTGCCCACATGCTCCGCACTCGATTTCAACGGAATTCTTTCGCATACTCTCCGATATCAGAAGCGTATCGACAGCCCCTTGATCAAGTGCCTTGCGCAGCATCATTTCACCGTAGGTAGCCCGTGGTTGTGGTTTGATCAACTCAGCCAAAAATCGGTTCATAATTTGACGCTCTGCGTCCAATTCAATTTCACCCATCAATGACCCTGCATTATCAACAAGTTCTCGGACACCTGATTCATTTGAATAACCAACATCAAAGTGTGTCTTTGCAATCTTCTTCGCAATTTCATGATGGAAGTACTCATTGCGTACGACGTAATCTTTGGTCGCCCCTGGCCCACCGATTATGATCGCCTGAATGTTTTCGAGATGAGGCAGCCAATAGGAGCATGCATGCTCTGTGGCCCGCTTGAAGAAATTATGAGCCGCTTCCTCAATCAATCGTTCGAAACGCTGAGCGGACTGACCACCTTGACGGTGCTTCCCCATAATATTGGATACCAGATGTTCTTGAACATGGATACGCTTTCCGGAGGCGATGCCGTATGCTGCCTCTGAACGGTCAATGACGAACAGCCCGTAAGAACGCTTGTCGACAAGCATATCCTCGAGTTGCGTCAACTCAAAGCTTGAATCACAACGGTAACGGAAGGATAACAATTCCTGGGGAGGGTCATCAATAACAACGGTCGTTTGTCGGGTTTTGTTGTTTCCAACGATGACCGCCCCGGTAAAGAGGGCAATCCCTCGTTCTCCGGCATTCTTGAAACGGGAAAGGGAGGATATTGCTGACTCAATCGCACCTTGGACGTTCTTTTTTGTCGACTTTGATTTAATGTTCGCTGCTTGACCGTGCTCATTTTGCAGGAGGGAGCGAGCATCACTGATTTGTCGATCCGGTGGAATGATCACAGTCACGAGTTCTGTGCCAAAACCTTTCATTTCTCGCAGCTCTTCGAGAGCGAGTTTGAGGCGTAGCCGACGTGTTGCGAGTTCACCATCATCGGACACCTCTAGACCCCCTGTCCTTTGGGGTCGAACCAAGGGTTTTCAACCCTCGCCTTGGATTTGATAGGACAAGCCATAAGAAACGCCTTGCAGAGGCGTTTCTATGGTCGCACCTGCCATCATTGCTCTCGGAGGTTCACTTCTTTACGGCGACCATGATGTGAAAACATGGCTTGGCCAACTGCGTCAAACAATTGTTCACTTCGAAGGGAACGGACGCAAAATCGGCCTCGTCGTTGGCGGAGGTAAGCCTGCTCGAGAAGGAATTCAATTAGCAGAAAATCTCATTTCAGATCGCTACAAACTTGACGAAATTGGGATTGCTGCAACCCGACTTAATGCAACGATGTTGCAAACCATGTTGGCTGAAATTGGCTGCAATGTAGCAAACGTGGTTCCAACCACAACAGATCAAGCGGCTGAACTGTTTGAAGCACACGACATCGTTGTCATGGGTGGAACCAAGCCAGGACACACCACCGATGCGGTCAGTGTTGCTTTTGCGAGAGATGCTGGTGCGGCTCATGTCATCATTGCAACCAATGTGTCACACGTCTACACTGCGGACCCCAGAACCAACGAGGACGCCGAACCCTTCGAAACACTCACCCTGGTCGAACTTCAGAACATTACCGGCAAAGAAGCGCTTGGACCTGGTCAAAGCGCAGCCGTTGATCCAATCGCAGTCAACTGGGCAATCGACTGCGGATTGAGAATTGGCGTTCTCGACGGACGTGACATCCGTCGAATTGAAGATGCATTGGAAGGACGCCCGTTTGAAGGAACCTTGGTTCAACCGGAGTGATTTGATGGTCGACGCATCAGCCGTGAAGCAGAAAGTCAAGAACATGCCAAAGCGCTCCAAGGCATTGGCTCACATCCCATCGCACAAGCACTGCCGGGTTTGTGGAATCGATATATCCGCAAAAGCAGAAGAGCGAGTTTGCAAAGACGCAGACTGCATCAAAAAGTACGAAAAAGACGAGAAAAACAAGGAGCGAATGCGTGTTTGGATGCTCATTTTCTTCGGCATTTTTGCCTTCTTGACGATTCTTCCCGTCCTTGCTCGTCTAGTGTAAAATCAACGGGAACGATGCCAACCTTCGGGGAGGGTCAATGGGTCTACGACCTGTGAGGCTTTGACCTTTCGAACTACCTCCAAACGTAACGCATCAAGACCAACATTTTCCAATGCACTCATGGTTGGACGACCTTCATCGTCGTGAAGAAGAGGTAATTTCGGTTCACCTATCGCTCCATTGTTTCGCCACCTTTCCTCTGCCTCTTTGACCAATTCCCAATCCTCTGGTAGCGGATTTAGTGCATCTGCTTTGGAACTCACGACCAACAATTCTGTACCTGGAAGGAGTCGCTCAACGTCTTCTAAAAGACTCATTTGGTCTTCCCAAGACATGCCACAGGTTTCTGTTTTGTCGACCAGAAACAGAACCAAACTTCCGACATGTTCCAATGCTGCGATTGCCTGCAACTCGATTGAATTGCGTTCATCCATGGGGCGATCGAGCAAACCTGGAGTATCCACCATTTGGTGTTGCAAACGTCGATGATGGAAGTGACCTATGTGTATCTGTTTCGTTGTAAATGGATAGTGATTGACTTCCATATTTCCCGAAGACAATGCACGAATGAAAGCGGACTTCCCCACATTCGGAGCGCCACACACAACGATAACAGGGAGCGTATTATCGATTTGTGGAAGCGCCTTGAGTATCTCTCGAGACTCATTCAACCACTTCAGCGAGGGACCAACTCGGCCCATGATGGATCCAATACGACCGTAAGCTTCACGTCGAGCTTCGTGCATTAATTCAATTCGAGCAGTTCGTACAATCTTCCGGTTGTTTTGTGTGGCAATTCGTTGAACCTGTGATGCTCCCCACTGAAGCATCGACAAATGGTGACGATAGTCATCCGTACCAACGCATGCTTCGATCATTGCCACATCAAACTGTGGTGATTGATCCAGAGATGGCCACGTCTGCACCGTCTCAGTCAACATCGTATGGATAATGTCAGCTGCGGTTTGGACCATTCGAGTCATTTGTTTTCTGGTTCGAAAAACACGATTGTGGTCGTCAACCCGGTCCGCAGCCTTCCGAGCGCGTGAAAATGCCTTGTCGAGAACCTCGTCCTCGAACAAAACTGTCGGCAACTGCCTCCACGTGACTTTCATGTCAACCCCAGTTCAAGCGGAGTGCCAACCCTTCAAGAACCCATCACCTCGTTCGCACCTCGTAAAAAGAAATTGCACATGGTTATGTAGGGTCGCCATCCAGAGCATCCCATGGCGAAGAAATCGAAGAAGCCAAACCTACCAGAATGGGCTGTTGGATTGTGGAACGATTTGGGTTCACCCTCACTGAACAAACTCCAAGGCGTTCACAACGGAGACCTCCTCGAACGCAGAAACGGACTTCGTAGGGACGATCTCATCGAGGTTTTAATCGACGCAAGAGCCCTCCTTCCAGATGTGAACCCATGGGTTCGAGGTCGGTTGATCTCCTCTGGAAAGACAAGCCTCGAGATTCTCGATGAGGACGGTGTTCAGCGGTTTATTGCACGTGACACAATCGTCCAAATCGTCCTCGTTGCTCATACACGTCCTGCATACATCGACGACAAAGAACTTCTTGCATTCGAACGAGAGGACATGAAGCGCCGTTCAACACTTCACGAAAAAGTCGAGAAGGAAACAACTGGAAACGACGATGCACATCTTTGGGGATGAAGACATGGCTGTACCTGAAGGATGGTCGATTCAAGAAAACCATTTGATGCGTGAATTCAAATTTGAAAATTTCCTGGAAGCCAAAGCACTTGTCGACAAAATAAGCATCATTTGTGAAGCGAAAAATCATCATGCTGATATCCACTTCGGCTGGGGTTATGTGATTGTGGAACTTACCACACACGACCAAGGAAAAGTGACTGAACTCGATTTCGATGTTGCAAACTCAATCAATGAAGTTGAGGATTAATTATGCCCACTGACCCCAAAGGACGGGACGTTCCCGGATACGGGCGACACGTGTTCATCTGTGGCCATGAACGCCCAGAAGGAGCCACTCGACCGTCGTGTAAAAACCGAGGAAGTCTGGAGTTACTTACTCGCATCAAGGCGGCCGCTCGAGAGGAAGGACTTCGTGAAATTCGCATTCAGAAATCAGGATGTCTTGATTTTTGCGAGAATGGAATAGCATGCGTTGTGTATCCTGAAGGAACGTGGTACCGACTCCAACCTCAACTCGACGTTGGTTCAATTGTTGAACATCTCAAAAACGGGACTGTGGATACGGATTTGTTGATGAACTTCGATGACTGATCACAGTTTTACCGGTCGAGTTGCACCGCAAGCCTGACACTTGAGCAAGGTTGTTCGATCTTCCTTGATGAAGTGTGTATCAGGGGCACCGCATTGACTGCACTTGATGTATGTGTTCACATACCCTACGATTGCTTTCTTGAGGCGCTTCGGCGGAATTCGTCCCTTGAATCGAGCGCGAGGACCATCACGAGATCCTGATGTTCCTAATTCGTTCAGAATGTATTGATAGACGTGATTGTCGTCTCGGTCCATCATTCCTACAACTTCTGTGAAGTTCCGCAAAATCGTGTTTGAACCCTCAATCATGATTTGTGGTTCCGGCAATCGCCAACGTTCACGCGATGAAATATCCTCGGGGATATTGTCGCGTGCTCGATTGAGCAGCGTCTCATAATCAAAGTCGCTCATGAGGATGCCTGACAACTCTTTCTCTTCAACTCTTTGATGAAAAATATGCAAAGCCTTCATGGAGGTCAGTGTGTTCGCTCAGCACGATAACATGGCACTGGGTATTGAAGAGTTGAAAACCATCGCTAAAAATCTGCGGAAAGACGGCCTAAATTCACAACAAATTGCAGATGAGTTGTCCCTTTCTCAGGACACGATACAATGGCTTCTTACCGACTCTACCTCAGAACGGCCTCCAGATGTTCGTGTTGGCTGGAGGACCATTGGCGTTCGACCTGCCAGAATCACAGCCATTGGTAACATCATGGCTGATGTCGTTCTTGAGGAAGTTGAAGAAATCGATACGATTGTTGGAATCTCAATCAACGGAATTGCGTTTGCTCACGAAGTTGCCCAAGCTCTCGATGTTGAGGTAGCAATTCATCGAAACGTCGACGGCGAACCAGGCGCAGGTGCTCTTTCGAACAAATACGGACAAGTTGGAGGTGGCAAGAAAGTTGCCATCATCGATGACGTTCTTTCGAGTGGTGTAACGATGAGCAACACGATTGCCGCTATGCGTGCAGCCGGTGGAGAAGTTGTACTTGCACTTGTGCTTGTCAATAAAACTGTCCGTAATGAAATCGACGATGTTCCTTTGCGTGGTTTGATTCGAGCCGTTCCAGTTTGAGGTGAACCAATGCATTGGTCTGATGTTGTTGCTCAACGTCTTTCAGAAAGAGGTTCAAAACACATCGTCTCAACAGGAATTACGCCAAGCGGTGAATTCCACATCGGCCATCTTCGCGAAATTCTCACTGGCGACATGATCTCCAAAGCGGCTAGAAAGGCGGGTTTGGATGCTGAATTTGTATTCATTGTTGACAGCGCAGATCCTCTGCGTAAAGTGTATGCCTTCTTGGATGATTCTTATTCAAAATACATTGGTCATCAACTGAAAAAAATTCCGCCACCAGATGCGAATGGTTGCCCCGACATGCAACGTTTCGCCGAAGGCGTCTCGTACGCTGATCATTTTCTCGAACCCTTCAAGAAAGCCCTGAAACAGATTGATGTTCATCCACGATTTATCGATAATTTTGATGCCTATGCGTCGGGCCAATTCGCTGAAACCTCACAAATTGCTTGCAACAATGCTGACAAAATCCGTGAAATCATTGAACGAGTGTCTGGTCGAGAACTGTCCCCTGATTGGTTTCCATGGAACCCGATCGATTCCAACGGCTCCATCGATGGAATTCGTGTCACAGGTTGGAACAATCCATTCGTATCATGGATAGATTCCGAAGGAAATGAAGGACAAAGCGACGTAACCAAAGGCGAGGGGAAACTCCCTTGGCGAATTGATTGGCCTGCGAAATGGGCATGGATTGGGGTGACAATGGAGCCATTCGGAAAAGACCACGGTGCAGCAGGTGGTTCATACGACACGGGCAAAGAAATCGTCGAATTGTTCGCACAACAAGCTCCCGTAGACCTCACCTATGAGTGGATCAGCCTACGCGGTCAAGGTGCTATGTCCTCCTCATCCGGAAACACGATTGGACCGCTCGAAGCGCTCTCTCTTGTTCCCCCAGAAATCCTTCGATACCTTGTAGCATCAACCAAACCAAACAAAGCCATCGAGTTTGATACCGGCATGGGATTGGTGAATTTAGCGGATGAGTTTGAAAGAACAACATCACGTGATTTCTCTATAGAACTAGAGAAAGAAGGCCTCAGTAGAAGACAATTGGTTGCCATTGAGGACGCAAAAACTGCGCTTGAACTTTCACTCATTTCACCCAGAGAAGAAACATCTTCAGTCACCTTCCGACACCTAGCAATGCTCGCTCAAACCAAGTCGAAAGACGAAGATGTATGGAAGTCACTCGGAATAGACGGTTCGATTCCCCAAAGCATGGTTGACCGTCTTAATCGAATGCGGACTTGGGTTCATTCAAACCACTTTCCGGATGAGCTCCGTATTGCAATTCTTGAACAACCAAGCTCCGAAGCAATGGCACAAATGAGCGAGGAGAACATTCGCCTACTTCCTGAACTCATCAAATCTCTTCGTTTATCGAACTGGGAGGCTGCGTCCATCCAAACCTCAATCTCCAGCACTGCCAAAACGCTCGAATTGTCGCCGCGTCATGCATACAGAGCCCTGTATCTCTGCCTCATGGGGACGGAACGTGGGCCAAGATTGCCGACGATTTTGACCGAACTTGATCAAGATACGATTCTGAACCTGCTTGACGCCTGCTTGCAAACCAAGCAAGAATCCTGAGATTAGCATCCTCTCGACCCTAAGAGTTGAAAAGAGGTCGGACCATCTCAGTATCATGGCAGGGGTCTATTGCCCAACTTGCGAGTCGAGTGTTGAGGCTGCTGCTAAGTTCTGTTTGTCTTGTGGCCACGATTTGACCGTTCAAGGCCCGATTACCTCAACGGGCCATGACCTCAACCAAATCAAAGATGTTATTCGACACCGAGAAGACCTTTCTATGGCTGAAAAATTTGACATGATTGCCCGTGTTGAAGAGGGTGCAAACCCCATCACGATGGGGATTGCTGCGGCAGCAGATGACGGTGAAAATTTCGATATCGGTCAAGCTTTTGAGGGAGCAGGCGACGACATTTCATCCTTCAAGAAACATGAATTCGGACAATCACCCGCTGCGAATGCCGCTGTCCGAGCAGTCGTTCGGGGTACCTCCGGATGGGACATGATCAAAGCAGGAACACTCGATATGTCGGACGGTATGTTTCGAGATGCAATGAATCACGGGATGGATGCCTCGACACACATCCACGATGTGGCTAGCGGTGAGCACGAAGGTATCGATCCTGAAGCGATGAGAGCGATTCCAGTCCTCAAACCGCCAAAGAGAAGTTTCTGCCCCAAGTGTGGTTCTGACATTCACAACAATACGATGCTTCAATGGAGAAAATGGAGAGAATCATCCTCGGATGTGGTGTCAATGCAAATGGAAGCAGCGATGGAAACTGCATTGATTGAAGTCGCCAGCCATTATGTCAACGTAATCCAAGCCCTGAAAGACGAACGCGATGATGCTGTTGCACGTGCTGCCAAAGCATCAGCGGAAGGGAATGAAGACTCTCTCCGAGAGAAACTTGAATCGGAAATTCGGGCAGAACTAGAGAAGGAGTTCAAATCTGAGGGCAAGTCAAAATCGAGCGGTAAATCACAATCGAAATCCAAATCTCAACCAAAGAAAACACAATCCAAACCCAAGAGTAAACCGAAGACTGGAGGTCTGTTTGGAGCGAAACGTCCCAAGAAAACCTACGAAGGAGAGCCTGGTGGTAAAGCAGACTGGTTCCTCGAAGAAGCCCTCGATACCGTGTACGATCCACACGGGACGGGTAAGTCGGTCAAGGGTGCAACCATTTTGGCTCGGTCCTCGGACGGGAACGTACGCGTTCGTGATGTTGTACGTGCTTATGCGCTTCAGGGGCGAGACGGGGTCCTTGAATTGGCATGGACAAACCCGATTACTGAATATCTGATTGAAGCCTTCGACGCCTGTTGAGCTAGAATAGGTTCGATGAAAGATCGAGAATGTATCGGATCCCGATTACGAAAAGTACAGCAACAA
>MDSW01023965.1_pt1 | contig 17186 bp, 15 predicted proteins | sample 811171 | NCBI WGS metagenome assembly MDSW01 (sample SAMN05326641, study PRJNA326480) | marine metagenome | isolation source: seawater | place: Atlantic Ocean: North West | collected 2012
ATCGAGGTTAGGACCGAAGTACTCAAACTTTAGGAAAGCGTCGATTGACATTGGTTCGAAGTGCGGTGGAGGGTTGTTCCCTCTCGATGCACACACCATCTCCGGAATCAAAGGTGCAAGTGATGACCCCAGTCATCCGCAGCTGTGATCTTGGTCACAGAGCCCGAAAGCCCAGTTGCAGCCTGTAGCAACTGCTGGATGATGGGTCACCAAAGAAACCTGACCATCAAATCGAATAGAACCTGTCCCGTCTGTCAGACATGCGCGTCAATCTGCTGCTTCTGTTGGGCATCCTCTGGCTTGGCACGCCTGACTTGTTGTATGGCAACAAGAACCCTGAGGGTAAGTTGTTAGATGAGGCGAAGACGATAAAGGATGCAGATTGGCAGCGGGTCGGCTTCAGATGGGCGGTGATTACGACAGGCCCGAGGAAGCTCCGGCCATCTGCATGAGCCACTGTTGGGACCATTGTTGTTGGTTTATTCAGGTGAAGGGTCACCTCGCTTTTGCCTTGTTTTTGCTGACAGCTGTTTGCCTCGCACCGTTCCGTGAGGATGCGGCCAAGCGTTATCTGCCTTCCACGTCTCAGCCTTCCCCCCTGGGGCCTGAAGCAATCAGGAGGCTTTGGTAGACCATTCAGACGTTGAGTGCATCTTGAGCCTGCAGGCCGAGAGGGGTCTGCACTTGGGAGTTGAGGACACATGGCTTCCTCCCTAACAACAGGGGAATCGAGGACCGTCAGGACTCTTCCCCACACCATTTCCAATCCGTTAGCTCATCAGCCATCGCCGTTGGAACGAGCTGCAGGGATGGAAAACTACACGTGAAGAACAAGCACTCCCTTGATGTGGGATGGTTCAAGGCATGAGTCAATCCACGAGAGAAATTCCGATTTGGGCCGGAGGCGAGTCAGGACAAAGGAAGCGTTACCTCAGATCGCTGGAGAAGGACCTTGCAGCTGTGCTGGGACCTGATTGGCGCGAAAAAATTGCTGGTGGCTCTAGACGTGAATCCTTGCCAAGATGAGAATTAGATCAGCTAAGTAATGGCTCCACGTCAAAAAAAACTAGAAAAGTTTCTGGAAGACGAAAGAGATTCATGCAGTTATTTAGCGCGAAAGCCAATGTACTCATGAAGGGCTCAAGATAAATTTAAACTTCATGATTAATGCACTTACTAACTGGCTAAAGTTTAGTCCTTAAATTCGTTTATCGCTGCTTGCAATGGTCCACCTCATTCAGGCAATCATTTCATCTTAAATTATTCAGCATTCTCATCTGTGAAGGCAATAGAAGTGATTGCCTGATTGGTCGTTTGGGGGATGGTTCAGAAAGTTGATACCAAAGCAGGTGCTGGATTTTGCAACGCACTTTAATGAATCAGTAATTTTAGAATCATCTGAGATGGGTGTCATACATGTGAGTGGTTTAATTCAATAAAATCCAATAATCAAAGCCTAATGATCTTTGTAATCAGATGGTCATTTCTGCGGCTAAGTGCTTGGAAATATGATAACCTGTTGAATTCTGAAAATTATAAAACATTGGGCTAAAATTAGCTTCAAGAAAAATAAAATCGTCTCCCCTTTTTATCCAGTCTATTGCGGTCCATTCTAAATTAAGATACTTTTGAACTTTTAAACATAAATTATTTAGTGCTAAGCAAGTATCTATGGGAGTTATTGTGCACTCATAGTCGATCCTGTAATCAGGCAAATCACTATTCATTATCGCACTGTATACCTTGCCCCCAATAACATAAGAGCGGATATTGATGCCCTCAATGAATTCTTGAATTGTAAACGGTACGTACTCATGCTTGTTTTTATCGAATACAACATCCAAGATATTATCGCATGTATTTATCTCAACCATTCTGGCATAGTCTCCACCGCTGATAGGCTTAATAATCGCTTTTGATATTTCATTGATAAATGTTTTTGCTATCTCTCGTGAAGATGTATACAAAGTTTCTGGGATTTTGATCCCTATCTTTCTAACTTCCTCAAGCTGAAGAGGCTTGTTTACATGTGACCAAAAACATTTGGGACTATTAAACCATCTTGCTGATTTGTATTGACTAAGAATAAGATTGACGGAAGCTATTCCATTTACAGGGCCGTGGCTGGAAGACAAAAATAGCAAGGGATTTATACTTCTCCAATATATGCTTCCAACTAATGAGGGATTTGGTAGTAGTGGTTTAATATCTATTTTGGAAGAAAAAGATTTACTCGCAATGTAGATGCAGTTTGTGAGGAATATGCTTGCGAAGGAACGTGTGTCGATAATTACGGGATTATCAACAAGATCGGAAATACAAGCAACTTCTTTGTCAACAGAGTCGCAGAATATTAAGGTCGAATTAGACATCTTAAGGTAAATGAATAGCCCACTCAACGAGTGGGCTGAAGGCTATAGCTAAATCAGGCTTTGGCCTTATTTACAGGAAGGTTTAAATTTCGAAGGTTAAAACGAAATTTTTCCCCAATCAAAACCTGGGGGCGTATATGGAAGACCACAACCCCCTTCACCGACTGCCGCTGTAGTCACAATCGATGACATAACACCACCGGCTACTGATTCGAGTTGATCAGGTTCAAGTGTTTGCTCATCGTTTTCTGATGAAGCTTCCAAGTATTCATCTGGTGTGAACGAATAACCCTTCTTAGAAGCAAACTTTACAGTCGCAATAACGTAGCAAAGCTGTAACTCTTTGGAAAGATCGTCATCCGACGAAAGTTTTTTTAGAAAATCCAGGGCTTGTGACATGAGAGGGAAATTTACCGAGAAAATTGTAGCAGAAATGTAGAGTTAGTCAAGAAAAAGCAAGTAAGCTGACATTGTATTGAGCATGAAAAAATAGTTTTCGAAGGCCGATAAATCATTCAATAAATACTCAAGACAAAACGGATTTGAGATACGGACTAGTTTTCTTGACTTGATCAAAAGTTCCTTCTGCTTCAATTACACCATCTTTGAGAACAATCATATGATCACAGTCAGCAATTGCAGATAATCTATGAGCAACAACAATCCGTGTAATGCCAGCATCAAGAAGATTTTTTGAAATGATTGCTTGGCTAGTGTTATCCAAGGCGCTAGTGGCCTCATCTTCAATCAGGATCTGCGGCTTGCGTAGGATTGCACGCGCGATAGCAAGCCTCTGTCTCTGTCCTCCGGATACGTTGGAAGCACCTTCAGAAAGCATGGTTTCTAGCTTCATTGGCATCGCCTCTACTTCAACTTTTGCATTTGCAAATTCAAGGGCATCCCAGATTTCATCATCTGCGTACTCGATACCACATGAGAGAGCATCTCTAATAGATCCTGCTTGAAGAGTTGGTTTCTGCAGAATGACCCCGAAGAGCCGACGATAGGATCTGATATAAAGTTGATCTACTGGGGTTCCATCAACAAGTATTGACCCTGAGAGGGGTTCGTAAAAACGCAAAATCAAATTAAAGAGGGTAGATTTACCACATCCACTTGGACCAAATATTGCATTAAATTTTCCTTTTTGGAAAGTACAAGTCAGGTCACTAAACACTAGGTTTGGTGCATTTGGGTATGCAAAAGAAACTTTTCGTAGTTCTAAGCTTGAATTAAATGAAGTCTTATAAATAGGATTAGCGGCTGTATAACCACTCTCGATTTCGCTTTCCAAAATTGGCAATGCTCTTTGCCAGGTCACTGCTGTAGATCCAAAAATATCGTCAAGAAGCTGTACAACCTCAACAAACTTGGTAGATAGAGAATCGTAAGTTGCTGAAAAAACAATGAATGTAGATGCTGTTATAACCCCTTCCGTCAACGTTTGCGCATTTAATAACCTAACAACAATAACAGCAAACAATATTGATTTACCACCAGTAGTAATGACTTCAGAAATTAATTCAGAGATGGTTGAAAGCTTCCCCTTGTTATATTCCTTGGATGTTGCAAAGGTCAGCAATTTGAACCAGTTTCTTATTGCATAAGGTTCTGAACCATTTGATCTGATTTGCGAGATTGATCCCAATGTTTGCAACGAAGCTTGGAAAATATCGGCTTGAGCAACTTCAATTGTTTTTTGCAAAGCTAAAATTTTTCTGAATAAAAATACTAGTGTGATTCCACCTATCAAAACCAAAGACAGCGACCACAAAGCCAAACCGCTGTCATAGCTAAACATTAATAGGGCATAACCTACAAGTGAAATGGAACTGATGAGACCACCAAGTGATGATGAAGAGAGAGATCTTGCAACTGCTTGAATACCTTCAGCGCGGCTAGAAAAATCACCAGACGAATATGAATTAATAAATTCAAGTGGTAATTTTGTGATTCGATCGTATACAGCAACTTGAAGTCGTTGATTTATTCGGTGGTTGATTCTGGATAGGTAAGTAGCTTGAATCCAGGTGAAACCAGTAGAAAAGCTAGAGATTAATAAACCAATGCAAAAAGCATTTAACAGGAGTGAGAGATTGCCTGATGGTACAACGTCACCTACGACTTTAGAGGTCAGCCAAGGTACAGCAAGCGACAGTAATGTCAGCAGGATTGAGAGTACAATTGCTGCAATGGCATCATTTTTGACAACGGGCAATAAAAACGAAACGAGAGCTTTCTTAGATGACATATCTTTTGGCAAAGGCGCAAATAATTCGTATCCTTCTTTGGCCGGTCTATAATCTTGAGAGACACGTACGTTTTTATCTTCTAAGGGGGAATAAACATAGATATTGCCAGATAAGAAATATAAAATATCTGGATCTCCTTCTGAATTTAGAAAAACAACAGGAGGCTGTGCCTTTCCTTTCTCCAATTTAATTATTGCTCTTCTATAATGAATGCCTGAGGATTCCAGGAGCGCTTCGAGTGTTGGCGCTTCAAGGTTGAAATCTAAATCATCTTTGATATATAGAAGTAGCTTCAGTTTATTTATTAAATTGATAGAGATTGTATCCTCTATTGATTGAGATGTAGACGATGATGAAACCTCCTCTGTATTGAGAGATGTGCTTGATTGGAGAAGATCCTTTTGGACGGATGAAGTAGATTTCATGATCAGTAAGAATCAGCTGAATAGAGTTTGCTGTAGAAGCCACCTTGGCGCTTCAATTCATCAGGAGGACCAAATTCAACCTGCTTTCCATCATCCAGATAGAGAATAAAATCACTCATCTCCGCTGAAACTAATCGGTGTGCAACGCTGATTATTGTGATTCCTGACTTTTTGAGATTGTTAAAAATAGCTTTTTCAGTAGGAACATCTAATGCTGACGTAGCCTCATCTAAGAACAATATTTTTGGTTTCTTAAGTAAAGCCCTGGCTATTTCTAATCTTTGTAGTTGGCCCCCGCTTAATCCTGTCCCTCCATCTCCAAGGAGAGTATTATATGAATTGGGCATACTTAAAATTAGATCATCTAACCGTGCTTCTGAGGATGCTTCGCGAACATCAGCAATAGTATATTCTGGACGGAAAAGCTTGATGTTGTTTTCAATAGTGTCACGAAGCCCTACAACTTCTTGTGAGACGTAACCAATGGATCCCCTAATAACATCATCTTCATACTCTAACCATTTTGAATTACCGTAATATATATCTCCTGATGTTTCTTGGATCAGGCCTGTCAAGAGTTTGATTAATGTTGATTTACCACATCCACTCTTTCCAACGATAGTCATCATTTTACCTTCAGGTAAACTAAAATCAATATCATCGATAAAAGGAGGTTTAATTGGGCTGAAGGCCATCTTCAGATCTTTTACAACCAGAGAGTAATTTTCGAGTGATGTCTTTAGCTCATCTGATGACGGAACTTTTTCAATGCTTAGGCTTTCTTCTCCTCTAATTAAATTAGGAAGCTCATCAAGGGTTCGAACTTTTGAATCATTGTTGACAGAAAATAGATCTGTCAAGCGTCCTAAGGTCGCTTCAGTTTGCTGTAGATTAGATACCATCGAACCCAAACCCAATAACGGTTGGACAAATTCACTTCTGAGGGCTTGGAAAGCAATAAATCCAGCCAAATTGATATCACCTGACATTACCAAGAAGCCCGAAACAGTAATGGTTCCGTACTGAAATATTGAATTAATAAATTCATTTACTGCAGTAAACTTTGCCATTGTTAGAGCAGTATATTGTGTTTTAGATTGAACAGGAGCAAAGATATCTTGCCATGCACTTAGATAGTTTTGTTCCAATCCCGATGCCTTGATAGTTTCTATATCAGTAAGCATACGAATTGATAGGCCTGACATTTTGCCCTGCTCGATTTCCAATGATTTATTAGTATCAAGTAAGATTTTTGAGACCTTAATCGATAAAAACAAGTTAACTCCAACAAATAAAAGAGAGAGTAGTGTTAACTGCCAAGAAATTAGCAGAACAAATGGGAGTAATATTAAGGCGCTTGTAATTCCTAATATGAATACCACCAATTGATTGATCAGTGAATTACTTGCTTCCAGGCCGATCAATAATCTGTTTGCAACATCTCCAGCAAATCGGGTCAAGAAGAAATTATAATTTACTGAAAATAGCTTTTTCGCTATTTGTAGAGAAAGTCTTCTCTGAAGGCTTAGCAGAACTCGTCTAAGAATTACACTTTGATAACGCTTTAGTCCAAAATTTAAGGCTACTGCCAATAATGAAAGCCAAATAATGGGTATACCTACGTTCATACGTTCATTCTGTAGGAAATCATTGAGAAAGATTCCTGACATCCCTGGTATAGCCAGAGAAGGTATAACGAGTAACGCAGCTATTGCGAAGGCCACGATAAATGGCCTGACGAAAAGTCGCAAGTAAGGTAGGAAGTTGCCAATTTCGGACTCCTTTTTGCCCGAAGGCACAAAGTCTTCATTTGTTGAGAAGTTTACGACAATCAGTGAATAAGACTTTGCAAAGTCTTCTTGAGATAGTGAATATTTTCCGCCTGCAGGGTCTGCAATGTTAAATCTTCCATCTTGATCTATTCCCTCTAGTACTAAAAAGTGACAGCTTCGCCAAAAACATATGCATGGGAAAAAATCATCGCCTTTTTGGGAAAGTCCTTTGACTCCAATTCGTTTAGCTTGACTTGTTAAGCCTAACGATTTTGCGTACAAAGTAAGATTTTTTAGGTTACTACCATCTCTTGTAACTGCGCAGCCAATTCGAATTTCACCAAGGGGCATGAATTTGCCGTGACTCCTTAGAATCATCGATAGTGATGCAGCACCACATTCAACTGCCTCATACTGAAGAACAAGTGGTACGGATTTGATCGTTTTCATGATTGACATCTCCTACCTTATCAATTGTTTTTGTTGAACTTTTCAGGAGTCTCTAGACCGGCTGACTCCTTAAGGAAAGATAGGACCATCGACGCAGGGCTTTGATATCGAGTAGTGATTTGAACTCCAACTCTTTGACCAGTTCTTGGAGGTAATGGAGGATTGGCTTTATTATTCCATTCATAACCACCACTATTGTTGGATTCAACCCGACCTCTCTTGTGGAATAATGTGAAATCTTTCCCCTTGTGCTTAAGTTGTGTTTTTAATCGCACCTCTGCAAGATATATGCTGCCTTGAACACCCGAGAATGAAGCATCAGATGCAGCAGAAAGGCCTAAAAGATTTGCAAGTGTTTGGCGATCTTTGGGTAGTGGAGAAATATTAATTATTTCTCCCTTTATGCCTCCGATTTCTGCCGGGCTGAATCCATCGGGCGTAATAATTACCTCCATTCCTGTACTTGTTTGCGCAAATGTACTAGCGTCAAGAAAAATTGGAATCACATTTGGTGCAATCTCATCTTCCCAAGTCAATGTCAGTAGATTGCTACCAGCAGCAACATTTGCCCACTGTTCTTCCATGACTTGGGACAAGTATGCATCTTCCCAGGCATAGACTAAGGAATCATTTAAGTAGACACTCAGTGACTGACTGAGTTCCTCTGTTGTTTGTTCCATGGCTTCGTCTTCTTCAAGACTTCTTTGTTCCAAATCTCTAAGTTTTGACTGTTGCTGCAGCCATTCTTGTTCTAAATCAAGAAGTTGACTCTTTGACATTGCATATGGAACCAAAGATTGGGATCTCTTGAAAATTTCTTGATTTTTGTCCGAAATATCTTTAGCCGATTTAATATCTATTTCTAGTTTCTTTTGTAGTGCGTCGTATTGTTCTTTTTCGGAATCATATTTTGCCAATGAAAGTAAGAGCTTTGATCTTGCTGATGAATTATCGACAATTGCTACGACGCTCTTGAAAGGAACAAGGCTTTTATCTACTGAGTTATTGACATCTTTTGCACTAAATCTTACCCATTCGTCTGCAGCAATATCGTCTGTTATTTCTCGAGCTAGTTCAATCGTGTTTGTTTTCTCGTCTTCACCTCCTTCCAGTCCCCATTGATAGTCGTAGGCTCGAGAGCTCCATACTGGTGGAACGAATACTGGTTTGCCATCTTTTTCTTCAAATGGGTAAACAACCACACCTGTACTTGGTGCAGATGCAGTAAAAAGCCCTCTTGATGGTATTAAGACACCCGTTGCATTCACAATAGTTGGAATCCTCGCCACCAAGCTCCATACAGCAAGAAGTCCTGTCAGGGTGGAAACGATCGTGATCCCCGTCTTTAGTTTGGGAGTTAATATTGATGAGTCTTCTTTGACGAACCCTTTTGCTGGAGTTGATAAGCTCGACTTCATTTGATTCTCAAGATATCCTCTTTAAACTAGCGACGCTGATGCATTGCGTATGTTTTATTGCATATTGCTACAGGGTGACACCTGTCAGCTGTTTCGAATTTTGTTATGGCGTTTATGATCTCTTCGGTATCCCGATAAACACATGAGCATCGTTGTCATTCCCGACTATCTTGTTAGCAAATACTCCCTTCCATCACAGTATGAAACCCAGGAAGGAACTGTTGAATCGATTCTGAAGAATTTTTCTGATCACTACCCCTCTGTAAAATCTTTTCTTTATGATGAAAGCATGAATATTAGAAAATTTATAAATCTATTTCTTGATAACCAAGATATACGTAGTCTTGATGGGCTATCAACTAATGTTGGGCCAAATAGTGAGATTGTTATCGTGATAGCGGTTGCAGGCGGTTGATTCAATTTTTTATCATTAATATTTTGCCATTTTATTGTCAACGTCTTTTATCCAAGCTAGGATTCCACCATCTAAAGAGTAAATATTCTTTCTGTACTTCTTGATTTCTGCTAAGCATTTCTCTGATCTAAATCCGGATTTACAATATAGAATCATCGTTTTATCTGTTTCATATTTCAATAATTCATTGAGTACATTTTGATTCTGCAAAATCATTTGACTTGGGTAATTAACTGAATGCTCCAAACTACAGATATCTCTCTCCGCTGGATTTCGTACATCCACAAGAATAGTACCTTCATTGTTATTAATCATAGTTTTAAGCGATAATGGTGATATGAGATCTGACTTGCTTATTGTTGACTTTGTGTTAGGATGCTTCTCAATAATGAACTGTTGATTGTCCTCATTTTTGCAAACACTTAATCTGCGGAAATTCATTTTTAGAGCATTGTATATGAGTATTTTCCCGTCGAGTATATTCCCTTTCTCAAGTATTATCTTTATTGCTTCTGTCGCCTGTAAGGTACCAATAATTCCAGGAAGCACCCCTAGCACACCATTCTCAACGCAGCTTGGCATAAGCCCTGCTGGGGGTGGAGAGGGTACAAGATCTCTATAGGAAGGGCTATTTAAGTTGAGGTTGAATACTCCTACTTGACCTTCAAAACCAAGTATTGATCCGTATATATATGCTTTATTTTCTTTTGCAGCTTCATCATTAAGTATATATCTTGCATCAAAATTATCCGTGCAATCAATGATGATATCGTAGTGCTTACATATCGACTCGACATTTTTCTTTGTAATTAACTCCTTGTATTGATTGACTTTGCAATTTGGATTGATTGATTCTACCCACCGTTTTGCCGATTCTGTCTTGGATTTATCCACATAATCCATAGTGTGTATTATCTGCCTTTGTAAATTTGTAAGATCAACAACATCGTTGTCTACAATTCCCAGTGTTCCTATCCCTGCAGTTGCCAAATATTGAATCACCGGAGAACCCAGGCCCCCACACCCGACAACCAATACCGACGCCTCTTTTAATCGTTTCTGTCCGTGTAGTCCCACTCCCTCTAATGTTATGTGTCGAGAATAACGCGACAGCTCTTCGTTACTAAAACTATGCTCTGGTGTCATTTTAAAAATTGTTCTTGTGCTTATTATAGTTAACCTTCCGATTTGAGATTCTTTATTTGTGAATTGAAATAAGATTCATTTAAAACCATGTTTGCTCATATACTGAATTCTTATTTATTCAAGTTCCTCCTAACAATTAATCATCAACTTTTTTTTGTGAGTTTTGCCTAAAGCTCAAGGTTAAATATAATGAGTATGAATAGAGTATGGCATACGCAGCAAACATGAATGGCAGAGATTCTTCAATAACTTCCCCTAGTATCCTTTGAACAGAAACATACATAATCTCATTCTTGCTTGTCAGTTTGTTTTTAACTAACTCCCAGATTTCAATATTTTTATTGCCTGGCATTAGATTGGCAAGTTGTTCTCCAATAACTTCTGAGTCTCTTTTTTCGAGTATTCCATACTGATTAAAGTATGAAATTTTAGTGTGCATCATATCTCCTGGTGCATCTTGAAAATTATCGTCTTCACTAGTAAACATTGTTGTTTCCGTTACTATTGTAGATCCATCTGTGTAAGTAATAATCATTCCAAGTTCAATCTGACCCCGGAATGAGTTAAATGGTGTCAATACTTCATTAATGCATATATTTTGCATCTCTCTCTTTTTCAATGAGTTTCGATTCTTTTTGCCTTCATATTGATTGTTTAAGCATAAAAGATCGGCGGGTATTAAGTAGATGGTGTTATTTAGCGCAAAACCTAATGCACCAAATAATCCTATTATCCAAGTCCACTTTACCATATTCTTATTAATTTGTTTCAACCTTTCTTGGATTTTTGTTTTCGTGTTTTTAATATCTTCTGAAGAATTGCTCTTAGTATTTAGCAGAGCATAAAATTTTGCTATAAAGATCAGGAAGAATGTTCCTCCTAACACCTTAAAAGGGTGACTCGATATCCATCGGAATACGAATCTAGAAAATGGAATTGAGTAGTTATTGAATGAGGATGGGGATATTTCTTGTATTTTGTTCCATATTAATATTTGATTACTTATACACTTTGGATCCATAAATAAATCATTTAAAAATATTGGCCGTTTGTCACAGAATGCTTTGTACTCGTCAGTTGCGTATGGTGCTGATCCGTTCGGCAATCCAATATCTAATTTAGCGTAGGTCTTCAAACCGTATTTATTATATTTTTTCATGATATCTGTTGTAAAATCTCCCTCAACATCTGAAAATTTTTCAGCCCCTAGTTCATCAGCTATCCAAAATGTTGTTGTTGTATATAAATAGCTTTCGTTTTTTAGTTTAGTTCTTATTCCTAGTTCTACCTTCCCCTGCTTTTTTTGATAGGGCATGTAAACATGTTCAATGCAAAAGTCTTTGGATTTAATATTTTCCTTGAGTGTATTATCCTTGGCGTTAATTTCATAGCATCTAATGGGCTTATATAACCAATCTGTATAACTTTCAACTAATCCAAAAATGCTCAATACCGATGATGTAACAAGTAGCACTGTGATCCTTGACTTAATAGCGCTTTTGTTCATGATTAAAATCTCAGACCATTTACACATTCACGAATATGGCTGTCTACAGCATCTGTTCCGATTACAATTGCAAGTAAACTAGCTGCGATATAAAAGAATGATTCATTCACAACTGCCTGCTCATTTATTTTTTTAAAGTAAGGTATTTTTATGACCTCTAGAACAATGTCGACCCATAAAATATAAGTTTCATAGTCGCGAAAGATAAACAGTAAAATATAAGTTGCCATTCCTGTGTAGATTGCAAAATCTGCCACCTTTGACTTTGCTAGCAGATGAAGTGGTCTTTGCATTGAGCTATTGCTGATTGTTTAAGCTCATAATAATGTCTTCTGCCAAGTGCGCAAGGCTGATGTTCTACAGCGACGGAATCTCATGAATTTTTTTACTTAATATCATTGACTTCGTTTGCTTTTGTTTCTTTTGTCCGTTATGAGTATCCTTACAACCAAACTTTTACAGTAGTCTATTCTCGCATTTCATTCCAGGGATGATAACTTTGACAACAGAAAATATTCTCTTTTCGTCTCTTAGAATGTGTCTATAAATTCTTTCATACCCACTTCTGTTTAGCTCTGCCACTATTTCACAAACACTTTCTTCGATAGACATTTTAATGTATGGTGATTCTTTTCTGCATTCATGACTAAAGCTATGCTTTATAAGGCTTGGAAAGAATGAATATATTTTCTTGGGTATATTGTATTCTTTATTAAACACCGCCTTGTGTCTAATATCTTCCCTATTCCCATGTATATAGATCAACCTTGATTGTACGGCTTCAGTTATTGCTCTAATAGCCGCAACATTCGGATCACTATGGCATCCCAAACCTATATTGAATGATCCTGTTGATGAAACAGAGAAGTTGTCGAGGACCACGCACCAAAAGGCGTAGACATCAATCGCCGTTGGTAACTTAATTAAATAGATCTCGTTATCAGCTTCTCGGACTTTCTTTGTTAATTCATTAATCACATTGGATTCAATTGAGTCTAGATCTATGCTTTTGCCTACTTCTCTAATATTTAGCTTGCCATCTACTAAAATTCGTGCATAAGCATCCCTCTCGATTACTTCATATAATGCATGTAGTGTCGCTTCCGAATTTGTATTTCCGGAAGCAATCCCATTTGTGTGAAATAGCGTATACTGTCTTTTCAATAGATATACTAAATCGGCAGGGCACAGTTTCTCTTCTCTGTCTTTTAGATCTTCTATCTGTATCCAATTTATTGGTAACTTGTTTGAATAAAATGGCGAGACGTCACTGGTTAACTCACGATAATTAATTGCACTTTGTTTCTTTAAATCTTTATATGCAGAATATTTGGCAGCTTTATTCTCATCAAATTTCTCAAATTCGCTGTATTCCAAGGCTTCCATCATGGCTGAGCATTGAGCAGCTTCGTGTGTGCATCCTTTCCCTGCATTCGCCTGCAGTACATATCCCTTGGGTCTATATGAGCAATAAACAGGAATCCCTATATTATCTAAATGTGTAATATCTGCGAGTCTGGTCACACCTATTTCTTCTTTTAAAGGATTAACTAGGTTTAGTACCTCCTTGGTTGTTCTCGCTCTTTGTTGAATATTTTCAATCATTTTTTTTGCTTCCATACGCGTATATTGTACTAAATTTGCATATATGTGCCTGTAAGACATTTTGTACGCAACCTAGAGCAGAGCTTCCGAAAGTGCCCATTAAAATATATTTTTGCAATCCTTCCTCTAGATCCTTAATCCTTGTCCTTGTGTATATGGACGTATATAGTTGTAGCAAGTTGTCTATATCCAGCCTGTATTCCTCAAATGCTTCTTCAACCAGGTGTATTTCATAACCCAGTACAGTTAGTATCCTATTATTAGCTTGCTTATTATCAAATTGAGGAAAGCTCCCATATATTGGATCTTTTGCCGGGTTATTTTCTAAATAAGTTTGAGCTGATCTGAGTAACCTATTAGTTAGCGATATTCTACCTTTCTCAATGATTGAATAAAAATAATTGGATATGTACATGAAATGCCGTACCTCCTCTTTTACTAGTCCCTTTTTACAGATTTCCTCCACATATTTTGTCATATTTGCGAAATCACTTTTTGTTTCAATTAGAGTTTGTGATTTAATGTCATAAGGATCTTTGTCTTCTAACCAATAGCTCAAGAATGAATGAACCAGTGCCGACCTTTTATGGTTGTTTTCAATCGTTGTGAATTCACCAAAACTATAAGGTTGCCCGTTTTTGTCTAGGCGCGATTTTATCGCCAAGTCTCCATATAAATCTATCGTCAATGATGGTGGCTTCTTTTCATTCATTTTCCATGTATCCAGATTCTTATATGGACTTTCTTGAATTTTTTTTATCAATACTTCTGCGTCTATTTTTTTTATTGATTTCATTGTGGGAGCATATTTAATAATTGAATTACAAATATCCATCAATTCGCCTTCTTCATTGAAGATGCCTTTAAGCGTATGGATAGTTCTATGCCAATACGTGATGGTTCGGATGGCCTCAATTACTTCACTGTGAATTCTTGATTTAATAGGTATGTTTAATTTATTTACCAATATGTTTCTGATGTCAACGAGTGGAATTGTTGTCGCTTCATATGGATACTCTGGTAGATGACTTAAGGCAACCTCATCATCTCCAATGATATCGCCAGACCTATACCATTCATATACTTGACCCACACCATTTACTCCTAATTTATCCATTTCTGCAGCTCTCAATGCCCCCATACTGGACGATCCGTAGATCTCAATTCCCCGTTCCATTGCGTAAAGAATCTCACGGTGCCATATAGAGGGCACACCATGGAATACCCCATCAACTATCCCTATTTTTTTATATCCATGTGTCATCAGTTTATAGATATCCCCTGATTTAATTGGGCTAAATATAGTGACGTTATCTCCTAGCTCTATCCCTTCAGTCATTGAAGGACCTATGAACAACGCAATTTTATCCTTCATTACCAATACAAATAAAGTTGATCATTGTTGACAAACCCATGGCCTTGTAGTGTGATTCTTTTTGTTGATGCCTCTCCTTCCTCGTATGTCCAGGACTTTATCTGATGTAAGTTGTTACCCGAATGATACACAAGTTCCCCAATTTTATACTTTATAGTTCTTGGACTTGTTCCCATTAGTTTTTTCTTGACTTCTACCTTGTCTTTATTGAGCGTATCAAGATAGTTAAAATCCCACACTCTTAACCCGCCTGTATTGCTTGGAAGTGATATTGGTAATGTATAAGATAAGGTCTTGTTAAGATGACTTCGACATACTTCATTTAATTGTTTTTCGGACCCGAATAATGATAGAAGATCTTCATATTGCCCATCAAAATGAGGTATGTGGTTTGACTGCTCTTTGAATATATTTATATTATCATAAATGTGAAATCCTGGCAATGCTGCCTTCGAATGTAGTCTGCATTTGATATGCAACTCCTCTTCAAAGAACTTGCATAGTCTTGTGTAGATGTGCTCAAATAGTTTCAGTAAAATTGGATTGGTTTTTGCTGCCATCTCTAAATAGTATTCGATATCTTTGCCGGACGAAGAATAGTATTTGGTTGACCTTTCATTTTTTATATCCAAATAGGATGCTGCTCCTAGTGTCTTCATTCCATGGAATCTACTGCAAAAAAGCTCTTCAGGTATTGATGCCAAGTCGTCTGCAATCTTTTTTGCAGTATCCTCTTTTATTAGTTGGGTTACCTTAAATCCTTTTATATCTAGCATCCTTACGTAGCAATATGTCATCTTAGGTTCTCTTCTTCGCTTCCAGGTCAATTGTTGCGTTCTATGTATTGGTATTCTATTCGCATAAAAAAAGCAGGCATAAGCCTGCTTTGAATATTCCTAAACAATAATTTTGAATTACCAGGCGCCTTCGCCCTTGCCGATTGTGTAGGTGGTACCTGCAACCGTGGCAGCTGCACCAACGGCTGTAGCAGCAGCAGCGCAGAAAAATGCACCACCAGCAACTGCCTCTAGTTGTTCGGCAGACAAGTCCTCAGTGGTCTTGATGACAGGGAAGGTAACGGTGTCGCCATCATCTTCTACAACGTTGACCTTTACCTTTGAAAAATCGTTTCCTGTCAGCTTTGTAAGTGTTCCCTGAGGATCAGCTTTCAAGGCCACGAGGAAATCCGGGTCTTCCAAGCATTTTTGTGCCACATCCATCCTTAGTTTGAATGCGTTGCTGATTTCTGAAGACATTACACGGTTGTAGTGCCTTTCAACTTTAGCTTTGCGCTTAAATCCATGCCCTGTTGTTAGTAAATCCTGACATCAATTATTTTTTATGAATTATATTGATTTTTGTACGGTTTCTGTGCATCGAGGGCGCTTTTGTTTTGCCTGCTTCTTTGGTAGAGGCTTGTAAAGGTTTTTATTTCCGAAAATAATTTGTGTTTTCAGTTGTTCTCCTTTTGATTCTCTTGTCCTCAATTTTCTTGTTGCTACTTTTCATCATTTTTTGTTCTTCTGTTGATTTTTTGCAATAAAAAAAGCAGGCTCGCGCCTGCTTTGTATAGCCAACATTTTGGTGGTTCTTACCACCAACCACTATCCTTGCCGGTTGTGTAGGTTGCGCCTGCTGCAGCCGCTGCTCCTCCAACGGCTGCAGCAGCTGTAGCGCAGAAAAATGCACCACCAGCGACTGCCTCTAGTTGTTCAGCAGACAAGTCCTCGGTTGCCTTGATTACGGGGAATGTAACGGTGTCGCCATCATCTTCTACAACGTTGACTTTTACTTTTGAAAAATCGTTGCCTGTCAGCTTTGTAAGCGTTCCCTGAGGATCAGCTTTCATGGCTGCAAGGAAGTCCGGGTCCTCCAAGCATTTTTGAGCCACATCCATCCTCAGCTTGAATACGTTGCTGATTTCAGAAGACATTTTTTCAAATGTAACACTTTCGCACTTTAGCTTCGTGCTCGCTCGCCCCTCTTTCTGTTATAAATCTACATCTTTGGGTCTTTTGGGAATTTTTTTCATTTCTTTCTAGTTAATTCTTTTTTTTGTGGCTTACGTGACGTGGTTTCTTGGGTGAATCATTTCCTTTGCCCCTTTTGCGATCTTGTTTCCTTCGTTTAGTTTTTTGCTCTGTTTCTGATTAATATTTTGTTTTACGAGTGGAATAGTAATACCAGTCCCTGTTCAACTTGATGAAATTCTCGTTCCTCTCGGCTGAGGTCGAGCCCCACCTTCAGCCCTTCTTTGAGTGCATCCTCAAAGGGCGGTGTTGATGGCGGAGCGCTATCAATCCAAAGTGCCGCAATACCCACCGCTGTGGCATGCCAACGGAATCGGCTCGTTGTGCCGATGTCCGGTTCATTCAACGCCTCCTCCAGGAGGATGTTGATGGTGATGTTCGTGCTGGACATGTGCACCAGCATCGTGATCTTGGCCTGC
>MDSW01078313.1_pt1 | contig 17186 bp, 10 predicted proteins | sample 811171 | NCBI WGS metagenome assembly MDSW01 (sample SAMN05326641, study PRJNA326480) | marine metagenome | isolation source: seawater | place: Atlantic Ocean: North West | collected 2012
GCTCGCCGCCTTCATGGGAACCAACTGAAGCGAATAAGCAAGTGGTATGAGGCGAACATATCATATGATGGCGTGGAGCGAGTGATGAGTTCGATATCCTATAAATACCTTAGGCTCTACCGTATCGTACGACGAGAACGTCGCGCGCTGCCTCCGATAACGTCGCGCGCCGCCTCCGCGTCGCTCGCCGACCTTAGCGGCTCGGAACGACCGGAACCACGCCGTAGTACAAACGAACGCGTGACCCCGTTTCTTGGAGACCCGTCTCTTGGACCTGTTGGTACGTCTGGCTCTCGCTCAATTCGGTCAGTTCCCCCCGATGGCGCTCCCCCCGAGGAGCCCGAACCTCTCCTCCCTCGCCCTGAGGCTCTGCGCCGCCATCCCCGCGGTGGTGACGTCCTCGCCGGCGCCGACGTTGCCCGCCGCCGCGGGCGCGCGATCGCTCGAGCTCCTCCGGAACGCGCGCATCAGGCGAGGCATGAACCTCCTCGCGGCGCCGCCCGCGCCGCACCCCGACGAGGACCCGAACGACGCGTCGCGCTCCGTCTCCGGCGGCGGCGCAGAGACCCGCCTGGCGCCGCGGCGAAAGAGACTCCCGCGCGAAAGAGAAAGAGACTCCCGCGGCGGAAGAGACTCCGACGAAACCCGGCGGGCGGCGTCCGAGTCGTTCGCGACGAAGGGCAGCTGTCCGCGGCCTCGCGACCCTCCCGACGCTCCCGACGCTCCCGACCCTCCCTCGGGGTCGTCGACGCGCATCATCCGCGCCTCGTTCGTGTCCTCCGAGTCCGAGCCGTCGTCCGAGCTCCGTCGGGACGATTCGTCGCCGCCGGCGGAGACGCCGTCGCGGCGGTCTGATCGGCGCCTCTCGCGGTTCCGCTTGTGCGGCGACCGCTCGCCGGCGCTCGCGGAGGCCGTCGCCCTGCGCTCGAGGTCGGCGCTCCTGCGTCGCTGCTTCATCCTGTCCTGCGCGGCGCTGCACAGCACGGCGGCGTCGAACGCCGACTCGTTGACGCCCTCGAGCGTCATCTGCGACCCGGTGTTTGGGTCCTTGCACCGGTACGTCAGGTTCAGGCACTGCATCTTCTCCTCCGGGATCCCGCACTTCTCCCGGATCTGCTGCATGAAGTCCTCCAGGCCCTCGTGCCCCGTGCGCACCTTGCACCGGAACGACATGTCGTTGAACTTGACGATGATGTCGCCCTTCACCGCGTCCATCGCCCCGCTCCTCGGCGACTGAGACGAGTCGTTCGAATTCGAACCCTCCCCCGAACCCTCCCCGCGCTCGTCCCTCTCGGCGTCGGGCGTCGTCGGAGAGGCCGGGCCGCCGGACGCGGAACCGAGAGACGCGCGGGGCGCCGCGCGGCCGCGGCGCTGGGAACCGCCGCGCCGAGGCGACGGGTCGTCCTCGACGACGTCGCGGAAAAGAGCCGAGCGCCAGTCGGGTAACACCTGCTCGCAAAACTTACACCGCGACTCCTCCGACTTGCCGCTGCACTGGAGCTGCCAGCGCGCGAGGCACTTGCCGTGGACCTGAGAGGTTCGGAGTGAGGGAAAGCGAGACGGTGAGACGGACGAGCGCACGACGACTCTCGGCTCCCCGTGCAAAAAAAAAAAAAACGGGCGCGCGCGAGAGACCCGGCAGGTTTTTTGACGGCGGTTCGACGCCCGCCGCTTCCCTTTGGACGAACAGTTTGAAAAACGGCGTTTCGGTTCGAAAACGCGACGACGACGCGCGTGACAAGACGCGCATGCGTCGCGTACGCGACGTTGACGCGACGGGTCCGGGGTCCGCGGCGCTCGCGAACGCACCCATCGCGGACACTTGCACGGTCGGACGAGCTCCTCCCTGGTCTCGTCGAGGCAAATCCAGCACATCTCGTCGTCTGCGACGCGCGGCGGGGGCGGGGGGTGCGGGGTCAGCGGCGCGGGACGCGACGCGGCGCGGCGCGCATTTCTCACTCCTCCCGAGTCGTGCGCCTTCTCCTTGGAAAAAGGGCCTCCCCGGGGACGCCGGGCGAGACCTAGGCGTCGCCCGAGGGTCCGGTCCGGATCGCGCGAGCGGACGCACCGTTGCCGTGATCCAGCGCCTCGGACCTGGTCCGCCTCGGATCCTTGCTGGGGGAGGCGCGCGTCATCGCGTCCATCCCGGTCGCGCGCCGGGTCCGCGCGAAGACAGCCTGTCGCGGCGAACGACGGCGGCGATTTTCGCGGGACGCGTTCGAGGGGGGCGACGCGGCGCGAGCGTGCGCGACGGATTCGGGGCGACGACGCGCGAGGCGGGGCGCGAGGCGGGGCGCGAGGTTCGCGCGCGACCTCGGCGTGCGGCGTGCGTGCGCGGAGCGTCCGCGGGCGCGCCTCGGTGTGCGCGCGCCGGGGGCGACGTTGGGGAAAAAGTGTTGATACGCGCGATTTTCGCCAGGCGAGCGCGGGTCGCGAGACGTCAGGAATCTCGGCGCTCGTCTCGGACTCGACGTATGGGCATTTAGTCACCGAGGCTCGGGAAGGTGAATCTCGGCGCTCGAGATATTTCCCCAGACGCCGCGTCATCACCGCGCGCGTCGGCGCGCACGAGGCGATGAGAAATTCGCGGCGCGCGCGATCGCGATGGGACGCCGCCGGCGCGTCGCCGTGTGCGCGGACGACAGTTCCGGGTCGATGCGCGCGTGTCGTTACGCCGCGCAGCACGTCCTCGACCGCGACACGGACGTCGATCTCGTCACCGCGGTCAGGGAGACGCCGACGACCGACCCCGGGGTGCGCCTCCTCGAAAAAGAAAAAAGCGTCGCTTTCGCGCCAGCGGCGAGGGAAAAAAGAGCGCGGCGAAGATCTCGCGCGGGGGTCTGGGAACCCAAAAAACGTCGTCGCCCCGGTCGTCGTCGGTGACGTCCCCCCTCCCCCCTCGCCTCCCCTCGCTCGTCGTCGCGCCGCAGGAGGAGGGCGAGCGCGTCCTGGACTTCCACCGCGCGCAGCTCGAGCTGTGCCAGATGCCCGCGGCGCGCGTGCGCAAGGTCATCGTCCGGTGCCGCCCCAGGGAGAGCGCCGCGAGCGCGGTGCTGCGCGCGGTGAAGGACGCGGACGCGGTCGTGTGCGGCTCCCGAGGTTTGGGCGCGGCGCAGAAGGCGCTCCTCGGCGTCGCCGGGCTCGGCTCCGTGAGCGACGAGCTCGTGCGAGGCTCGCGCGTCCCCGTCACGGTCGTCCCGAGCACGACGCCCGTGCCGGAGATGATCACCGCGAGGGAGGGGGCCGACGCCTCGGCCGAGACGAAGAAAAGGCAGAGGTGAGGGGAGCGCGGAGCGCGTCGTTTCAAACCACCCCCGCCGCTCGTCGCTTCTCCCTTCGCTTCGGTATTTCGTCTCTTCCTTTTCCTCGCTCGTCGCTTTGACTAAGTCTACGAGAACGCTCGCCCTTCTTCTTCCTTCACTCGTCCGCCGACGAACACCCCAACCCCGTCTCCGCGCCCTTCTCGCGCCTCTTCTCCTCCTCGTCCATCTCCTCCCGCCGCGCCTCGAGCGTCCACGCGGAGAACTGCGCCGCGAACGCCTCCGCCTCAACCTTCCCGCGCCGTCGCCAGCCCCCGCGACGACCCTTCCTCTCGCGCGCTTTTTCGTCCTCCCCCCCCCCCTCGGCGGTCTCCCCGTCGTCGCCCGCCGCGGCGAAACCCCAATCCGCGCGGTGATCGAACGTCGGCGGCGCGTCCGGCGGACGCAAAAGCGGACGACGCGAAAGAAGACGCGAGGGAAGAAGCGACCCCCGACGCGCGTCTTCGACCGCGTTCCCCTCCTCCGTTTTTCCCCCCTTTACGCCGGCGTTCTTTTCCGCTTCCCCCGGGAAGACGGCCCCGCTTGCTCCTCCCGCTTGCTCCATCGCTAGCTCCTCCGCGCGCTCGAGCTTCGCCCTCGCCTTGTCCATCTCCCTGGCCCTCGGCAGCCACTCCCTCGCTCCGGTCCACCGCGCCGTCGCGAGCCAGGCGGCGGCGACGCACGTCCCCCACGCGAACGCCCCGGGGTCCACGACGAAGTGCTCCCCCGCGCGCTGGACGTGCCGCGTCACGGGCACCCGGCGAGCCGCGCTCCGACCCACGTTCCACCGCGCCAACGCGTCGGGGTCGAGCCAGGCGTCCCCGGCGTCCAGAAGGTCCAGCGCGGTGGCGGACGGAGGAGGAGAGGCGACGTGGAGGAGCGCTCGGGGGCCGTCAACCCGGTCCGTCGAGGATGAAAGGTGTTCGCGTATGAACTCGTGCAGCTGCCTCGCGGCGGTCCTCGGGACGGCGTACCAGACGACGTGCGCCGGGCACTCGCGCGCCGCCTTCGAGCCGTCTGCGGCGTACGCCGTCGTCACCGAGCCCAGCGCGTGCGGCTCGACGCGGAGCGGGAGCAGCGTCCCGGCGGAGACGTGACGCAGGTCGCACCCGTCCGGACCGGGCGCCCACCGCCGGCGAGCGTGCGCCACGGCCCCGGCGGAGGAGGACCTCCCCGTAAAAGAAAAGACGCGCGAAAAGACTTCGTCCGACGCCGCCGCGTCGTCTTCGTCGGCGCGTTGTCCCTCGCCCTCGCCCTCTCGCTCGGCCGCGATCCGTTCGGCGCGTTCGCGGGCGAGCGCGCGTTCCTCCTCGCGCCTCGCGTCCCGAGCCGCCGCCTCCACCGCGCGCGCCACGTTCCCGGGCCGCGACGCCATGACGCGCGGGTCCCACGCGTGCCTCGGCGCGGCGGCGTTTTCTCGCTCGCGCGCGTACGGATTCCACGCCGGGGGAATCGCGGCGTTCCGGCCGGCGCTGTTGGACCCGCCCCGCCCCGCGGGACGCGTCGCGTCCGTCGGGGGTCGGCTCGCGAACCGCAAAAACCGAAACCGCATCTCGAGCCCCGAGCGCAGGTGCAGCGCCCACGCGCACTCGCGCTCGCCCGCGCTCATGCCGCGGTGCGCGTCGCCGCTCCGCCGAACCGCCTCGACGAGCTCGAGGACGTCCACGCCGGCCAAGCGACGCGTCTCCGCGGAGACGTCGTACGACCATTCCGCGCGCGCGCGCGAAGGACGAGGGCGCGAACAACCGGAGGAGGGCCGCCGCCGGGGGAGGGCGCCGCCGCTCGGGACGTGCCCGCGCGCTTCTGAGTCGTCGCCGGAGTCCTCTCCCGACGCGCTCGACGCGCTCGACGCGCTCGACGCGCTCGACGCGCTCGACGCGCTCTCGCTCCTCGACTTCGACGCCTCACGCGCAGCGGCGGCGGCGGCGGCGACGCCGCCACCACCACCACCACCACCGCCACCCCCTTCTTCTTCGGTAGTCCTCCTCCTCCTCCTCCTCCGCCTCCTCCTCCTCCGCCTCAGCGTCGCGTGATCGAAGGTTTTTTCGACCACTCGACCGATGACGACGCGTCCCGTCGCGGGGTCGCGCGCGAACGCCGCGAACGTCTGCGAGTGATACGACGCGTCGGCGTCCTCGGCGTCCAGCGCCTTCCCGCGCGCCGTCTGCCTCGTCCACCGGATCCACGGCCCGAGGTCCAAACCCGCCGCCGCCGCCGCGGGCCCCGCCGCCCGGTCGCCGGGACCCGCCTCCGCGTGCGACACCACCACGCCGCCCTGGTCCTTCAGGCACGCGTGGAACCCCCCGTCCGGCGCCGCGCGCATCTTCTCGAGCGCGGGGTCGCGCTCGGAGGGGAGGCCGACCGACTGACCGAGGGTTCCTCGAGCCCCACTTCTCCCCACGTCGAAACCCTCTCGCGACCCTCGGCTCCCCCGCGAAGAAAACGAAAACCGGAGTTGTATCGCCGCCGCGGAGAGGGAGAGTTCTCCGCCCGCGTCGTCGCTCAGGAGGTCGCTCCCGCTTCGGCCCCAGAGGAGCACCTCGGGGGGCGTTCCCGGCGCGAGCCGCGCGGCGAGCGCCTCCGGGACGGGGTCCGTCATTGGTGACGACCCCGGGTCAAAGAGGTCCGAATCGAGGGGGGGGCGCGCGGCGCGGCTCGCGTCGGGGTCCAGGAGCTCGCACAGGGGAGGCGGCGAGGAGGAAGGACGATGTAGATCGGGACCCGGGGCGCCGGAGGGCGGCGGGTGGGCAGCCTTCTTCTTCGACCGCGGCGGGGCGGGGACCGGCGGCGGCGACGCGACGGCGGCGGCGGCGGCGGCGCGGTTCGCGTTCGCGTTCGCGCGCGCGCCGCCGTCGGGTTTCGTCGGCTTCGACGGCTTCGAAGCCGAGGAGGAAGGGGTTCGCTTCTCCGACGACGGGGCGTCCATCCGACGCGAAGCCGCGGCCGCCGAACCGGGCGCCTGAGCTCTCGGAGCCTGAGCTCTTGGAGCCTGATGCGGCCTCGGAGGCTGAGCCTCCACCGCCTGAGCTCTTGGAGCCTGATGCGGCCTCGGAGGCTTCGCCTCGACCGCCTTCGCCTCGGTCGCCTTCGCCTCGGTCGCCTTCGCCTCTTTCGCCTTCGGGTCGGTCGGAGCCTTCGCGCGTTTGAGTTTCGGAGCGTTCGCGTCCGGGAGTTTGGACTCCGGAGGCTCAGAGGAAGCCGCGCACGCGCGACTCCCCTCGTGAGCCGCGCGCCCGTCACTCCCCTCGTCATCCCCGCGAGCGCGTTTCGACCCCGAACTCCCCCCGGCGTCGACGAGAGACGGAACCGCGAGCGTCTCGAGCGGATTCGGAGCGCATTCCAGCGGTCGAGCGGTGACCGCCGCCGGCGGTTGAGCGGTGACCGCCGCCAGCAGTTCAGCGGTGACCGCCGCCGGCGGTTGAGCGGTGACCGCCGCCAGCAGTTCAGCGGTGACCGCCGGCGGTTGAGCGGTGACCACCGGAACACTCGGGAGGAAGAGGCTCCCGGAGATGACTCCCACCCCGGGGATACCTAGCACCCCCTCCGCCCCCCCTGCGCTCCGCGCCGCCGCCTCAGCGTCGCGGCGGATTTTTAAGCCCACGGACCACAGCGTCAGCGCGGTCGTCGCTTCCACGGTCGTCGCTTCCACCTTTCTCTCCTCCGCCATCTTCTGGCTCCAGTTCTGGCTCCACGTGGCAATCTCTACCATCTTCTCCATCCCGATGTGGCGGCCGAGCAGGTTATGGACGACCCACTGCGTCGCGAGGGCGCGGGCGTGGCGTCGACGCGACTCGAGGATCACGCAGTCGAAAGCCCCGATCGACGACGACGCACCGGTCACGGGTTCAAGATACTCGGGCGACGAGTCGAAGAAGCGGCGGGCGATGGCGGCGAGCGCGGTCCTCTCCTCGTTCCGGGTGAAGACGAGGGATAAGGCGTCGATGGCTCGGCTGCACGTCAAATAGTTTAGTTCGCGACTCTCCAGCACGCGCACCAAAAAGTGAAGCGTTCGCTCGAAGATGCGGTCCGCGTTCCAAACGGGTTCGACCGCGGAGCTCTCGACGTAGCGGTAGGAGTCCAAGGTCGCGCGCTCATTTTGGTCGAGCATGATGACGGGCACGTGGCCCATCGGAGGCGGGCCTTTGCAGTTGGGCATCGTGATGCTCAACAACATCTCGGGGACGACGATCGCGGGCCAGATGGAGTCGCTCGGGCCGGGGCCCGTCACCCAAACGAACTCGCCCCCGTAATTGATCGAGTTTGTAATGCATAAGTCGACGCGCTGGGCGACGGTGTACGAGACGCGGAGCGGGACGAGCGCCGGCGGGAGGAACGCCGGGTCGTGCACCACGTCCGACGACATCGCGAGGGAGAGAGAGACGCGCGATTCGGTTCGTCGACGGGGCGACGAACGAAAGCGTCTCCTTCCGAGGGTGCGTCGACGAGCGCCCGGCCGCGAAAGACGCGCCGGAGTCTACGACGCCGGCAGCCGCACCATCGGCGCCGTCGAAGAGAGGGCGAAAGCGCGACCGAGGGGGGTCGGCGAATGCGAGCGCGCGAGCGCGTGTGCGAGAGACGACTCCCAGACACCAAGGCGGAAGAAAACATTTGTCGAACCGAGTGATGGCGACCCGGCGGCCCGCCACGAGGCCGCGGCTGATCGGTCCGACCAGCGACTCGCCGGTTCGACGCCTGCGTCTCCACTGATCGCGTCACTCGTCAACCCTCGCCCGGGCGTGCGTGTTTTGCGCGGGCGTCGCGACCCCCGCTCGCGGTCTCTTCACTTCGCGCGGCGCGGCCGATCGCGCGCGTCTCTCCCGGTTCCGGGTCCCGACGATGAAGCTCACCCCCCTCGCCCACCAGGCGGACGCGCACGAGGACGGCGCGTGGAGCGTCGCCTGGACGACCGCCTCGGACGGGTCCGAACTCCTCCTCACCGGCTCCGTGGACGAGACGGTCAAGAGCTGGCGCGCCTCCGACGCGGGCGGACTCGAGCTCGTGCACTCGTACGCCGGTGCGCTCGCGCGCGCGCGCGCGGATCTCATCGCGCGACTCCCTCGCGCCGCGTCCCCGTCGCGCCGCGTCCGCCTCCCTTCCCCCTCACCTCGTCGCGTCGTCCGCGATCTCGCGATCGATTAAATCCACCGCGGCGCGCTCTTTTCTTTCATCGCCCGCCCTCGCCGGGCCGGGGCTCCTGACTGACTTCGTTTCGCCGGCGCTCCCTCCTTCCCTCCCTCAGGCCACACCCTGGGTTGCGTCTCGCTCGCGGCGGCGCCGAACGGCCTCGTCGCCTCGAGCGCCCTGGACTCCCTGATCCGCGTCTGGGACTGCAACACGCACGAGACGGCGGTGGTGATCGAGTGCCCCCCCGCGGAGAATTGGAAGCTCGCCTTCGCCCCCGGCGACGCCCCCGCGCGCCTCGCGTGCGCCGCCGGCGCGTCCGAGTCGGTCAAGCTCTACGCCCTCGACGACGCGGACACCGCGTCCGAGCCCAAGGCTGAGTACAAGCTCCCGGTCCGGGGCGACGGCGAGGGAGCGAGGAAGGGCAAAGGGAACTTCGCGCACTCGATCGCGTTCAGCCCCGACGGCGCGTCGCTCGCGTGCGGCGCCGCCGACGGCCGCGTCGCGATCTTCGACGTCGCGAGCGGGAAGGTGGCGCGGACGCTGGAGGGCCACTCGATGCCGGTGCGCGACCTGGTCTTCTCCCCGGACGGGAGGACCCTGTACACCGCGTGCGACGACGGCCACGCGCACGCGTACGACGCCCACCACGGGTCGTTGTTGGACGCGCTCCCGGGGCACAAGAGTTGGGTCCTGGGCGTCGCCGCGACGAGCGACGGGCGGGGGCTCGTCACCGTCGGCGCCGACGCCAAGACCAAGCTGTGGGACGTCGCGCAGAGGCAGTGCGTGCAGACGGCGACGGAGCAGGGGCAGGCGGTGTGGGGGGTGAGCGTCAGCGCCGGAAAGGTGGCGTGCGTCAGCGACGATAAGAGCGTGTGCCTCTACGAGTACGCCGAGTGAAGACGACAAGGGGGGAAAGGAAAAGGAAAAGGAGGCGTCGCAACAAGAGCTTCTTGTCACTCAAAAGGCTGGTGGGGGTCATCACTTGAGAGCGTAGGCGCTCGTGTGCGGAATATTCAGACTAAAAGGTCACTGAATGAATCGAATAAAACGCCGCGGCGGCGGCGGCGGCGCTTTTTCGTCTCGGATCCGCGCGGCTCTCTCCTCTCATTCCCGCCCCGCGCGACGCGCACGCCACCGCGCGTCGTCGTTCGCGCGTTCGATCGAGATGGGGAAGGAGAAGAAGGAGAAGAAGGAGAAGAAGGAGAAGAAGGCGAAGAAGGAGAAGAAGGAGAAGAGGGAGAAGAGGGAGCGAGGGGAGGATGCCGCGCCCGCCTCCGGGTCCGCGAAGGTGGCGCGCACGGTCGCTCCCCCCCGCGCGGGCTCGCGCGGGTACGCCTCCGTCGGCGACGTCGACCTCGCGAAGCGTTCGCCTCCGTTCGCGCGCGAGTTTTACTCCCCGGCGAGCTCGGTCTCGAGCCTGAGCGCGGCGGACGTCGCCGCGCGTCGGGAGACGCTCGGCATCACGCTCGAGGCGGCGCCCGCGGGCCTCTCCCCGCACGCGCTCGCCCCCCTCGCCGCCTTCGCCGAGGCGGGCTTCCCGCGCGAGGTCCTCGCGGCGACGGCGAACTTCAAGACCCCCTCCCCGATCCAGGCGCAGTCCTGGCCGATCGTCCTGAGCGGGCACGACATGGTCGGCATCGCCGCGACGGGCAGCGGCAAGACGATGGCGTTCGGCCTCCCCGCGCTGACGCAGATTCTCGCCAACGGCGGCGCCGGCGACGTCGAGCCGGGCCGCCCGAAGTGCCTCGTGCTCGCCCCCACGCGCGAGCTCGCGCAGCAGACCGCGCGCGTGTTCGACGAGGCCGGGAAACTGTGCGGCGTGCGGTGCGTGTGCGTGTACGGCGGCGCGCCGAAGTACGAGCAGAAGAAACTCATGCGCGAGGGCGGCGGGTGCGCGGTGATTGTCGCCACGCCCGGGCGGCTTCGAGACTTCATGAACGACGGCGACGTGAAGCTGGACCGCGTGACGACCCTCGTCCTGGACGAGGCGGACCGCATGCTCGACCTGGGCTTCGAGCCCGAGATCAGGGAGATCGCGGGGAACACGCGCGCGGACAGGCAGACGGTCATGTTCAGCGCGACGTGGCCGCAGGCGATTCAGGGGTTGGCGAGCGAGTTCATGCGCGACCCGGTCAAGGCGAGGGTCGGGTCGGAGGGGCTCAAGGCATCGCACAGCGTCACCCAAATCGTCGAGGTCGTCGAGCCGAACGACAAGGATCAGCACCTGGGGCGCGTGCTCAAGAAGTACCTCGGCTCGAGCCAAGCGGCCGAGACGCCCCGGACGCTCATCTTCGCGCTGTACAAGAAGGAGTGCGCGCGGCTGCACGAAAATTTGAGACGGCAAAACTGGCGCGCCGCGTGCATCCACGGCGACATGTCCCAGCGCGACCGCGAGCAGAGCGTCGAGCAGTTCAAGTCCGGGAAGTGTCCGCTCCTGATCGCCACCGACGTCGCCGCGCGCGGCTTAGACATCAAGGGCGTCGAGTACGTCATCAACTACACCTTCCCGCTGACGACGGAGGATTACGTGCACCGCATCGGGCGCACGGGGAGGGCGGGGCGGACAGGGCTGGCGCACACGTTCTTCACGCAGCACGACAAGGGGAGGGCGGGGGAGCTCGCGAACGTACTCAGGGAGGCGGGCGCGGAGGTGCCGCAGGCGCTCACGAACTTCGGAACGCACGTGAAGAAGAAGGAGAGCAAACTGTACGGGGCGCACTTCAAGGAGATCGACACCTCCGTCAAGGCGACCAAGATCGTCTTCGACTAAACATTTCTCACGCTTGCTTGGGTACGAATGGAACATTCATAAATTGGACGTCGATCGTCGTCGTCGGGTCGATCCTCCCGAAGCGCGGTCGCGTCGCGAAGGGCGGGGGCGGGGGCGAAGAGGGCGTCGAGATCGGGTCGGGGGGCGACGCCGCTCTTTTCATACATCGCGTCCCTCTGTGATACCGCGCGCTTCGCTCTTCTCTCGTCGCTCGTCACCGGCGCCTGGGCTTGGCCGTCTTCTCCTTCGCGAGCGCCTTCTCGAGCTCCTCGTCCAGGGCGCTCCACTCGTCGAACGCCTCACCGTCGCGAGAGGCGCCGGCGTCCACGACCGCGGGGGCGGCGGGGGCGTTCGAGTCGACGGGTTTCGTCGAGCGTCGGCGCGCGTCGGCGTCGGCGCCGCCCCGGGGCTCGGCGTCGTCATCGTCACCGCCGTCTCGCGGGCGCGGCTTCTCGTCGTCCCGCATCCGCCTGTCGAGCTCGCGCTTCGCGTCCTCGCCCCCGGTCGCGCCCCACCACGCCGCGAACTCGTCCAGGGACGCGTCGTCGTCCTTCGCGGACGCGCGGCGGGACGACCGGCCGCCGCGGTCGTCCCCGCGCGGCGGGTCCCTCCGCGCGCGCGTCCCGCCGCCCCCCGCCGGGACGCCCCGCGCGTCGCGCCCCGGATCGGCGCGCGACCCCCGCCCGGGCTCGTCCTTCGCGCGAGCGCGCTGGTTCCGCTCGATCTGGCGCAGGAAACCGTGGCTCATGTCCAGCCTCGCGCGCCGAGGCGCCGCGCGGTCCTCCCCGTCCCCGCCCCCGACCCTCGCCATGGCCGCGGCGCGAGGGAGAAGAGTGGCGGTGTCGTCAGGATCGAGAAATTGTAGAGGACCGACCGACTGCGTAAATATTTTCACGCGTCCGCGTCAAGTGTTCCGGGCTCCGGGCTCCGGGCTCCGGAGCTAATATAAGTGTCTTCTACTCGAAAGTATGATACGAGCACACACCACCTTCCCCCCCCCCTACTAATGACCCCTCGGGAAACACTCGCGGAGCAGCCGCTTCGCCAGCTCCGCGCGCCGCGCCGCCCCCGCGCCGTCGCCCTCGCCCCTCGTGCTCGGCCGGATCGCCGCGAACGCGGGAAGCGACGGCGGGCGATTTTCATCTTCATCCCCCGATCCCGGAACCCCCCGCCCCTCCTCGTCGGCCCACCTCGGCGCCCCGGGCGTCGCGGCTTTGGCCCCCGCGGTCGCCTCGATCGCGAGCGTCGTCCAAACCGCGTCCGGGTCGATTCGAGCCAACGCGACCGCCGCGCCCCGCGCCGCCGCGCGCGTCTTCGAATCCGACGCGGCGGAAGATGCCCATCCGTTCGCGGCGGCGGGCCCCCCCCGGGAGACGCGTTCGCTCGCGTCCTCCCCCGAAAACAAACCGGCGCCCCCGCCGCCCCCCAGCGCCCACTTCAGGGCGGTCTCGGCCGCGCTCGCGGCGACGTCGCGGAGCGCCCCCTTCGCGCCCTCGTCCGCGGCGACGGCGGCTAAGAACTCGAACGCCGCGACGCGGACCCGGGCGGAGGCCTTCTCCGCGCGATCGTCGCCTTCGTCCTTCACCACTCCCTTGCCGCTTCCGACGGATACGACGGCCGCCTCCTGCATCCTCTCCTCGAGCGTCTTCGCGCCGGTCGCGCCGCCGCGGGCGTGCGGGACGCCCGCGCGCACGATGCGCTCGATCGCGGGCCACGCGTCCCTCGCAAACCGCGCGGCGACGAAATCGCCCCCGGAGGCTTTCGCGCACGAACGCGCCGCGCGGAGGCTGGCGGCATACGCCTCCGGCCGAACCGCCGAGACGGGCAACGCCGGAGGCATCGTCCCTCCTCCCCCGCCGTTTAAGACGCCGCCGAGGCTGACGACGACGTGCGGCCACGCGGCGTGGACCCTCGGGAGCGTCCGCGCGGGTTTCTTCCCCGGGTGGTCTTCGGATTTCATCGCCTCGGGGACGGCGTCCGGGAACGTCGACGCGAGCGTCTCGCGGACGGGTTCGTCGGCGGCGGCGCACCGATCGATCGCCGCGCTCGCGAGGAGCGCCGCGGCGACGGCGTCCGCGGCGAACGCGCGGAGGCTCGCGTCCGAGGCCTCCATCGCGGGGGCGGCCGCGTCCAGGACGTCCCCCGTGATCGCCGCGAGCGCCGCGCGGCGCGCGAGGCGGCGCGCGTACCCGGAGATGAGCCGCGGCGCCGCCTCCGCCGCCGCCTCCGCCCTCGCGCGCGTCGAGGGGTGCAACGACGCGAGCGGGCGCTCCTCACCCTCCTCCTCCTCCTCCGGAGAGTCATCAGGGGTCACCCCTCGCCGCCGCCGCCGAGAATCATCGTCTCTTCCCCGCGAGGATATCTCCTCCGCCTCCGCGAGGGCGTCCCGTATGGGTTTCGTCTTGTCGACGGCGACGCTCACCTCCCTCGACTCGCACCGCCCCGCGTCGCCCTCCGCCGCCTCCGCGACGAGGCGAAACACCCGGAGCAGCGGGGCGCGGATTCGAGCGGAGACCCGGCCCCTCGCGCGAACCTCCGTCGCCCGCCGCGCGGTCGCGACGGACTCGCGCAGATGAACGAGGCTCGCGCCCGCGGACTCCGCGCCCATCGCGCTCAGGCACGCCTCGAAAAACGCGGGCGCCGTCGGGTGGCGGTCGAGGCGGCGGAGGCGCCGAGCCAGCGCGTCCGCGACGTAGTCGAAGTTGGCCTCCAGAAGACGCCCGACGGGGTCGACGGGGGCGGTGTTTTTGCCCGTCGTCTCTCGAAAGGAGGTCTGAGACCTCCTTTCGGATCGATGGTCGCCATCTTCGCCGTCTTCGGGGGGACGGTCGTCTCCCGTCGTCCGGTTGGCGTCCGCCTCGCCGAGCGCCTCGAGCGCGGCCCTCGCGCAGTCGCGGACGCCCGCGTCGGCGTCGCCGAGCTTCTCCAGCAGAGGGCACAGCGTCGCGGGGACCACCGCGAACCCGGCGCCGGGGCGCGCGGGACCCGCGCACGCCGCGCACACCCCCGCGCCCTCGACCAAGAGCGACGCCAGCGCCGCGCCGCCGCGCCGATCGACGAAGGCGGGAGGCGTCGTCGGTTTCCCGCGAGCGCGTTCGTGTTCGAATTCGTCTTCGTTTTCGCCCGGGCGCGCGTCGGCGGCGCTCGCGATCGTCCAGAGCGGCGCGGCGAGGTACTCGTCCAGCACGAGACGCGCCGCGCGGCTCGCCGCGTCCCGGGCCGAGCGAGCGGCGGTCGACGTCGACGCGAGTGCGTCGGCGTCGCGCGCCGCCTCGAGTCGAACCGCCTCGAGCCGCGCCTCCGCCTCCTCGGCGGCGTCGGCGGCGCCTCGGAGCGTCTCGTTGATCGCCGCCGCGCACGCGCACGCGCCGCGGACCCAGTGGTGGTGCGCGCGACCACCCGACCGATGACCCGAGCGATCGGCGCTTTCGAACGTTTCGTCCGGGGTCAAGTGCGCGTCCGACGCGGCGTCGCGAAGCGCGGCGACGCGGTCGGCGACGAGGGCGTGGAGCGCGCCGGGGTACGCGCCGAGCCGACGGGCGACGAGCGCCACCTCCGCGTACACCTCGGGGTCGGAGAGGTACGCGAGCCCGGGCGGACGCCGAGGAAGGCGAAGGTTCGGTTTCGGTTTCGGTTTCGGTTTCGGTTTCGTGGTTGTGGTGGGAGTGGCGGCGGTGGTGGGGGACGTCTCGTTCGTAGACGCCGAATCAGTCCTTGGGGTCGCGGCGGCGTCGTCCGCGTCCGAATTCGGGAAAATGCGGTCGTTTCCCCCCCCCGCGTTCGCGTTCGCGTCGGTTTCCTTCGGGCCCGCGAGTCTCGGGCGCGCCCCGCCGCTCGCGTCGAACGCGAAGCACGCCTCGACGCCCGCGACGGCAGCCCTCCGCGTGCGCTGCCGCGTGAGCAACGCCGCGGTCGTTCGCTCGGCGCCCATCGCGTCCATCGCCGCGAGCGCGCGACGCGCCGCGTCGACGGCGGCGGCGGCGCCCGCCCTGACCGCCCGCGGCAGAGCGACAAGCGCGTCCTCGAGCGCGGAAGCCGCCACGTCCAGATCCAAGCGAACCGAAGGAATCGGAGGTTCTTTAGGGTCCCCCGGGGAGTTCTTGTCCGGGGTTTCCACTAATAGCCCGGCCTCCTCGAACCCGAGCGCTCGGCGCGCGATCGCCCGGACGTTCGCCCACGGGTCACGCGACGCCGAGAGGAGGAGTCCGTACAGCGCTTTCCGATGCTCTTCGCCCGGAAGCGTCGCGCGACACGCCGCGAGGACCCGCGCGGCGGCGAGCGCGGCGGCCGCGCGCACCGCCGGTTTCGGGTGCGCGGCGAGGGAGGTCAGCGCGGGGGCGAGCGCGGACTCGACCCGGGGGGCGGTCGCGCGGAGCCAGGCGGCGTCGCGCGCGACGCGAAGCGACGAGGGGGAGGCGGGCGTCGGAGGAGCGTCTTCCGACGCGCGCGCTTCCGAAGCTTCTTCGTCGGGCCCCTTCCCTTCTTCGTTCGCGCCGCCGTTTGGGTTTCGCTCGCGCCGCCGCCGTTCCCGATCGCACGCGAGTTCGCCACGCAGACGCTCGAACAGCTCGGCGTTCGCGTCGGCGTCCGAGGCCCCGGGCTCGGACCCCGGCGGCGCGGCCGCGTCGAAGTGTTCGTCCGCGAGGCACCTCGCGACTATCGCCCCCAGGCCCTGCGCGCACGCCTCCAGCGCGCCCGAGTCCTCCGCCGCGCCCGACCGAGGCGCCGCCTTCGTCCGCGCGGCGAGAGGGCCCCACGCCCCGCCCCCGCCGCCGCCCCCGCGGGAGAGCCCCGCGCCCGCGGCGACGGCGCCGACGAAGCCCGAGACGATCCCGGGGAGGAAAAACGCCGTCGAGTCCGGCTCGACGCGAGCGACGGTTTCGACGAGCTCGGTCAGCGCCCTCAGCGCCCCCGTTCGAACGTCCCGGTTCCCCTTCGCGCCGAGCCTCGCCTCGTGCGACGCCAGGCCGAACAGCACGGAGACGCAGTACCCCAACCCGGGAAGGCGCTCGTCCTCGGCGAGGCCGGGGACGTCGCGCGCGTCGTCGAGGGCGCGGACGATCGATCGCAACGCGGCGACGCCGGCGAGCCTGACGTGCTCGTCCTCGGCGGAGGACTCCGCGCGCGCGCTGTCGCTCTCGCGAGGGAGGCCGAGGACGGCGACGACGGAGAGGAGGAGGTCCAGGGCGCTCTCGCGCGAGCCCCCGCACGTCCCCGCGCGCGTCGTCGCCGCGGCGACGCAGCGGAGCGCCGACTCGAGCGCGCGCCGGCGGGACGCGCGCACCCGCGCGGGCACCGCGGGGGCGGGGGCGGGGGCGATCGAGGAGGCGCTCGAGGCGGGGGGGAGCGCCGGGTCCGCGGGGGGGGGCGGTCGCATCGCGTCCGCCTCGCGGCGCATCGCGCTCGTCACGGGCGCGAGGACGTAGTCAATGGAGGAGGCGAGCGCGACGGGATCCATCGCGCCAACCGCCGACGCCACCGCGTCGAGGGACGACGCCACGTCCTCCGGGGGGGCGGGGGGCGGGGGGAGAGCGGACGCCTCCATGGCGACCGGAGACGATCCGCGGCGACGATCCGAAAGGATGAAGAGGGTGGGGCGCTCGCCCGGGACCCGCCGACGCCGTCGCCGCGCGGAGCGCCTCTGAAGACACCACGACGAGCGAGATCCGAGAAAAAGAGTTTCAGAGTTTCGAGGCGGGAAAACTTGTGCCTACACAAGTGTCCGCGGTGTCCTACTGGGTGTCCGCGGGGGCGTGGCGACGAAGCCGCGCGTCACAACCGACCGCGCGTTCCGCCATGGCCTCGGCCCTAGGGAAGCGTCCACGCGAGGCCGGGGGGGCGGGGAGCGGCAAAACGTGCGTGCATGGCAAGGGCAAGGGAGGGTACTTGTGCAAGGAGTGCCCGGGGAAGGGGATCTGCGAGCACGGGAGGGAGCGAAACAAGTGCAAGGAGTGCGGGGGGTCGCAGATCTGCGAGCACGGGAGGGAGCGAAA
>MDSW01140003.1_pt1 | contig 17180 bp, 18 predicted proteins | sample 811171 | NCBI WGS metagenome assembly MDSW01 (sample SAMN05326641, study PRJNA326480) | marine metagenome | isolation source: seawater | place: Atlantic Ocean: North West | collected 2012
ACTATCTTGATTTGATATATCTCCTTGGAATATCTTAACAGCCCCAAGTACGGTTGTAGTATTTTCATTCTGAATTTCATGACTTGCTAAAAAACCTATATTTTCAATATTAATTTCTCCTTTTATATTATATGTTGCAAAAATATTAGTTTTATTATTTGAGTTATTTTGAATGAAAAACCAGTCATTTGTTCCAGAAATCACTGATTTATTATCTAAATTAATACTAATCATGTCTACTAACACATTATCGAATTTTTCTAAATCTCCAACATAGTTATTGGAAATTAATTTATTTTCAATTATCATAATATTTGCAATACCTGTTGATTCAGAATCTAAAATCATTTCAAAATTAATTGAATTATTAATTCTTTTAGCTGAAAAGAATATTTTTGTAAAATCTGATTTTTTACTTTGGGTTTGCATTATTTTTGAATTAAGCATATTTATTTGATCAGCACCTTCTAGAATAATGTCTCCATCTAGCAGGAATGTTGGTGATTGAATTATTGGTGAATTATTGAATAAATAATTTATTCTTTTAGAACTAGCATAATTACCAAGATCGTCAACACCATCTGCTGGATGAAGTGCGATTAAAGCTACTCTTTCATCATGCATTGAAGCTAATTCTTTGACTTCAGGATCAATCTCAGCACAAACTTGGCACCACGTAGCAGTATACTCTTCTAAAATTATTGTAGAGCCTCCGTTAGATTCAATCCCATCAGTTAATTTTTCAGTGAAAGAATCAGAATTAACTATTGTTCCATTTAATGTAAAAATCAAAATAATTAAAATTGAAATTAATGCCTTATTGTAATTCAATCTCATCCGCTTCATTGTGTCCGAGACATTACGGGTCTTTTATTCGCTTGTTTATCTTCGCAAAGATATGGCGGACAGATGGGCGGATTCTCACAGGCGTGATGCTTGGAGGAAAATGGCTAAAAATTCTGGATACCGTGCACGTTCTGCATTTAAGTTATTACAAATTCAAGAAAAATTTAATGTTATTAGAACTGGAGATTTGGTTCTAGATGTTGGGGCGCATCCTGGGGGATGGTCACAAGTATCTGTTGAATGTGTAGGTGAACACGGAAAAGTTGTAGGTGTTGATTTAGAACCTTGTGAACCTATTGAATTTTGTACATTTGTTGTGGGAGATATTACCGAATCTGAAACGCAAGAGAGGGTTATTCAAGCATTTTCAGGTTCAACGGTTAATTCTATAGTTTCTGACATATCTCCTAATCTTACGGGAAATTGGTCTATGGATCAAATAATATCACTTCAATTGGTAGCATCTGTTTTTGATTTCTCTTTACCTTTACTTTGTCCTGGTGGTAATTTTGTTACCAAGATTTTTCAAGGAGAGGGTATTGAGAATTTAATTAATTTAATCAAACCGCGCTTTTCTACAGTTAAAAGATACTCTCCTGATGCTAGTAGGAATAGTTCTTCAGAAGTATATTTAATTTGTAAAAATCATGTTCCTTGGAAAAATTCTGATATGTCTATACTTTCGTCTTTGAATTCATTTTACAAAGATGATGATGAGGAAGAAACTGAAAAAGCTGCCATTGGTTTCAGATTACATAAAGCAAAATAAATCCCTATACGCTCATATAGTGGGAGTAAGTCGGCGCTTATGAGATACTATGTCTGAGAGAGCAGAAGTGTGTAATTCATCTGGTGTTCCATTGGTTGAATCTAATTCAACATCATTCCCTTGTCCTTTGTGTGGTACGCATATTGGAAGAAGTCCTATCTGTAGGAATCAGGGAGTAAATTATGTTTGTACAGATTGTGATTTCACAGGTCCTTGAGGTGTAAAAATGGGAGAAGTTGCAGTGCAGTACAAAGTTATGCCAGATCCAGATGTAGAAGTTGGTATAGATGATTTGATGAATTCATTACAAAACTTAGACCAGTCTCTTGGAAAAGTACACATGATTGAAAAAAAACCTTTGGCATTTGGCTTAATGTTTGTTGAACTACATGCAGTTGTAGAAGATGCAGAAGGTCTTGTAGACAAATTCGAAGAAGAAATGAGTAATATTGAAGGTGTTGGAGAAATAGAAGTACTTGGAATGGGAAGACTTCTATAATTTCTTAATAGTGGTTAATTGGTGATCTCATAATTTCTCTTAGAAATACAGTCGCATAAGAACCAGGTGGCAACTCAAATTTAAATTTTATTGAAGCACCATCTGGATTCCAGCGATCTCCCTTTTTAGGCCCCTCGTCCCAAACTCTTGATTTATTTTCTTCAACTTCTTTTGAGCATGGTTCAATTTTTAAGTTTGAGAAAGTACTAGTTAATGCTCTACGTGATCCTGAGGATGACAGCCTCGGTATTTTTTCTATTTGCCAACTTTCTTTATTATAATTCATTGATGAAATAACTTTATTCTCAAGTTTCCCAGAATCTCCTTTGGCAATAATGTCTTCAAAACCAGGCAATGGCCCCGTGATTGCTAATCTTCCTAGTTCACAATTACGTTCGATTCTATTTTTAGTTTCATTTTCTACAATTGTTAATGTTTTAATGTCAATATTCCTCTTTTCTGTTAAGTGGCCTACAATATCTCCTTCTGATGGTTTTTTCAAAGATAATTTTGAATTTATTCTTGAAGCTAAATATTTATTAAATATTTTTGATTGTACAGCATGGATAAACATTAATTGTAAATTATTAGGTAATGTTTTGAAAGCAGAAATATAATTATTAGATTTTTTTAATTCAAATAAAATCTTTTTTTCATAATTCAGTCTGTTTGGGATAATCTCTAAACATTTTTCAATGTCTTTTGTTTCATTCCATAACTTTCTAAATTCAGAAACTTCTTTATTTTCAAATGGACTTTCCATGCCTAAGTAAGTATTAACTGCCTTTTCAAAATCTTCCTCTAAAACATCAACTCCAACTTCCGCTGTTACTGCCCTTATTCCTCCAAACCTTTGAGGTCCTATCCAGTTTGGAAAAACATCAGAACCTAATTTTTCTTCCATTTTTGAAATTATCGAATTAATGTTCTCCATTGCTTCTTCATCGCTCATAGGTTCGCCATTTAATTTTGTACAACCTCTGACAATAACTGTAAATTTGTTTGATTGGTGTTCTCCAAATTTTAATTTTTTATGAGTTCTCCCAATATAGGAGATTTTAACATCATTTAATTCTACTTTCTCAATTTTATTTATTGGCGCATCTACAATCATTAATTGTGATGTAATCGCCCTTTTATCTTTCGTACCAGAAAACCAAATTCTATTTCTTGAAATTTTCAACTCTCTAGCCAATCTATTGATGAATCTATTTGTTTCCCAATTAGTAAGTGTAACTTGAATTACTGAAAATCTTCCTTTAGGATCTAACCCAATTTTTCTGAATGATTCTTCAACCCTGAAATCAGAAACTTTTACTTTTATGATTCCACCAATGCCTTCATTTTCAACTGCATAGGTATCTAGACCGACTTTTTTTTCAATATCTGAAATTGTGGCTAATGCCACAGAATCACTCCTTCAATGTAATTGAACCAAATTCTTTTGAGACATCTTTACACACGTCTTGTATCAATTTTACAGGATTTGCTTTTCCTTTGGTTCTTATGTACAATTCAGGGTCATCTAATTCAGGATGGCCTGGGAAGAAATTAACATATTCAATTGAATTATGCTGATCAAGTTTAGCTCTAAATAATTCTAATGATGTGTGGCTTTCTCCTTCAAATCTTAGTTTTAATTCATTCCCTTCTTTTTGTAGGACCTTTATTGGCATGGAAATCGGGTCTGCGAGCATAGTCTCTTTATTGAACCTTTGGAGTAATACAATTTTTCAATATCTGGACTCTATTCCTTATGAAATATAACTTCTGCCAACTACAAGAGCGGGGGTGAGAGTATAGAAAATAAACACAAATTTTCCGCGAATTTTTCTAAATTTTCATTACCAGTACTTGTTGTTTCATTTTTGTTTACCTTTATTTTAGCTTTCCAACTTTATCCACTTCCCTCTTTTAATACAGAAATTGCTGAGTTTGCACCTTCTGATTCTGCTAGTGAAGCCGCAGAAGAATTTGGTATTGAAATGGGTAATCAAACTAGGCAAATCCTCGTCAATGTTGAGATGAAGGACGGAAGTAATATTTTATCTATAGAGTCACTACTTATGCAACATAATGATTACTTAAAAATGTTAGAACTAACACCTAATAATGGTTCGGAAATTAAAGATATTATTGCGATATCTGAAATCGTGAATCTAGCACTTTATGAAAATGATAATGGAAGTAATCTTTCTTCTGTAACTAATTGGAATGATTTACTTGAAAGAACAGTTCCAGATGATCTTGGGATTTCTGAAATCTCTTCCAATGAACAAATTTTAGCATATGGTAATTTTGTCAGGTCCGCCATTATTAGTAATGATCTTGTAAGTACAGGGCTAGAATCATGGATTGATGATAGAAATACTACAAAAGACCCAACTCCAATTGCAAAGTCTACACTTTGGATAATTGATATTAATCCCGATTTAAGTCCTGAACAATCAAAAGCGACTCAAGTTGAATTAAGAAATATTCTAAACCAAATTTCCATAGATTCTGAATTAACTTACTCTTCAATTTCTGTAGATATAATAAGTAATGATGTTGATGAAAGTACAATGAAAAGTCTAACTTTATTGATTTTACTTGCATTAACTGTAGTTGTTGTAGTTTTATCATTAGCATTTAAAACAATTACAGGTGTTTTATTCCCCTTAACAGGTTTGATGATGGCATTGACTTGGACCTATGGCTTACTTAGTGCATTTGACGTACAATTTACTGCTTTAGATGTGGCGGTAGCGCCATTAGTATTAGGTTTAGGAATTGATTACTCAATTCATTTGCAAAGGAGGTATGAAATTCATCGTAATGAAGGCCAATCTACTGTAGATGCTTGGTTAAACTCAGTTCAAAATTTAGCATTACCACTCTCTTTGGCAGTAATTACAACCGTTGCAGCTTTTATGGCAAATTTGTTTTCTCCTCTACCTCCGTTAAAATCATTCGGAATTTCTCTTTCTTTAGGGGTTGTTAGTGCATTCTTTTGTTCCACAGTAATTGTTGGTTGTATGCATGTTGTTGGTGAAAGAGTTTCGGGAGGGAAACTTTCCTTGGCTTCTACGGGTTCACTCGGAGATCGATTGGCAGAATTGATGAAATTTCAAAATGAGCAAAAAGCAATTATTATGATAATTACTGGCCTTTTAACTGTAAGTTCTGTTTTTGGTGCCATGGTGATAAAAACCGAATTTGATTTAACTGATTTCCTTGATGATGAAATGCCAGTAATGGAACTAAGGGCTGATTTACAAGAATCATATGATTATTCTAGTATTCAAATGGTTTATGTTTTGATAGAGCCGCTAGGTTCTAAGTATTCAATAGATAGTAGCGATAATCTATTAGATTCCATGCAATATTTGGATGATACTTTACCTCTAACAAAGGGTGTGGTAAAATCGTCAGATAGTTCGGATAGAACACAATATCATGGAATATATACAATTATTCGTGATGCATTAGAATTAGATCCTACGTGGGGTGAAAATTTCAATTTAAAATTATTTGGAGACGAGGTAGGAAAAATAGATCCTAATGAAGAAGTAGGTTTGGGGTTAGCACTTCTAAACTTATCAGGAAATATTACAATTGGAGATCCTTTGACAGGATCAACTTGGCAAGAGAGAGTAAATGATGCAGCATTAATCGATGAAGATGGTGAAATTAAAAAATTAAGGATTAGTATTTATGTCAATTCAGGTACAAATGTAGAAAATACTGAAATTGTAAAGGATTTAAGAGATAGGGTTGAAGACGTTTCAAACCAATTAGCACTTGATGGAGCAATCGTACATTTGACTGGAGATATGGTTAAGATTGATACTGTTTTAACGGGTATGACAAATTCACAAGTACAATCAACCTCTGTAAGCTTAATCGTTTCATTTTTTGTTTTAATGTTACTAACTCGTAGATTTACTCCTGCATTGGTTGTTATTGCTCCAGTTGGGGTTGCTGCTTTTTGGGTAGTTGGTTCAATGGCTGCCTTAGGATTGCAATGGAATGTGTTGACAATTATGGTGTCTGCATTGACCATTGGAATTGGAATTGATTATGCAATTCACGTTTGGAGAAGATTCGAGGAAGAGATAAAAGAAACAGATGATAATTGGAAAGCAGTTAGTAAAATGCATTCCTCTACAGGACTTGCATTATTGATGTCTGCAGGAACAACAATTTGTGGATTTGCAGTATTGACACTTTCGCCAATGCCCGTAGTAAGAGAATTTGGTCTAATTACTTCTTTGACGGTATTTTTCTCTGTAATTTTATCACTTGTCGTACTACCTGTGTTGTTGGTTGAATCTAATGAAAAATGAATTTAGAAAGCGTCAATTAATTCATTCATCTCCATCCCTTGTTCTTTAGCAATTAATAATATACAAAGGGAATTTGTAATTTGTCCTAGGCTTCTTTTTTTTCTTTTAGCCCTTCTAATAATTTCTTCTTTTAATACTCCAGTTTTAGCAGAGATATATCTTACTAATCTTCTTTCTTTATTTGTAAAATCTTCTTCTGATATAATTATTGCTTTTTCCTTGATGATGTGATTATTAGGATCTTTTTTTGTACTAATATCTCTTTTTGGTAATCCTAAGTGTATACTCTCATGGGGTTGCCATCCAATTACAATTCCTTCTGTATTGATATTTATATTGGATGAGATGGAAGAATCAATCTCTTTTACCCATTCTTTTTCAATCAATTCTATGATTAATTTTTCAGCCTCTGAAAAACTCATCCATTGAGTGTCAATACTCCAAAATCTAATCAAATACTTTTTTGAAAGAAGTTCTTTTGGTGAATTTATCCAGGTCATACTAATGAGGTTCGTAATTTCATCATTAATGTTTACCATGATTATTTCTCCATTTTTATTTGTCCAGATTTGCACCATCCAAGTATCTTAATATTGGTGTGAGATAATTTTTCATTAGAGATAGAGGGTGCGATATACCAATCATAATTTTTCCTTAATTTAAGATCAAGATTGTCAAAAAAATTCTGAATATCTCCGGGATTAATTCCAATTATGAGGATAGGTCTTTGGATTTCATTTTTTAATAGTTCTAATCTCTCTACAATACTTTCTATAGATTTATTCAATGAGAATTTTGTGATGGCATTTTTGCATAAAGCATGCGCTATTTTTAATTTTGAAACATCTATCCATCCATCAATTGTAACATGAGTGAAGCCTAACATTACAGAATCCACAAGGGATCCATAATCTGCATTTTCAGGATCCCATATTGAATTTGGATGTAATTTAGCAATTCTTCTGATTCTATTCATATTAAAACCGTCTCTTTCATGTAGTAACATTTTTTTATTATTTAATTCAATTGAATTTGGTTTGATTGCTCCTGGAAATAATAGTCCATTATGAAAAATAAATCGTTCAAAAACTTCCATCTTTCTCCCCTATTTATTACCTCTAATGGTGAGGGTTATTGAAGATGACACCTTGCGGGGCTTGAATTGAGACATGTCGAAATACGTAGCTAGGCATCCAAAGACTGGAAAACCACTTAATGTGGAAAAAGAAATTGATGTTGAAACCTCATTAAAGCCACCTGTATCAAAGTGGGATGGCTATGAATTAAGTATCTTCGAACTAAAAGAACTATATGAAAATATTTTGCCTTTAGCAATAGGTGAGATTAATGAATTTGAATTAAATCATTTAGATGTAAATGATAAAAAAATTGTCTTAAATCAAGTGGATGGAATTAGAGCATTACCAAGATTAAATTCTAAATATAATGATGAAATCTATGATGCTTTGATTTCAGGATTAAACGATTCCTCAGTTGAAAATCGTATGGCTTCTTTACAAATTTTACATATATGTGCATGTAGAAAGCCAGATGGTTTATGGGATATATTGGCTGAATTATTGGATGATGATGATGCAAATGTACGTAAAACTGCAATTAAGTCACTTATTGCCTCTGTTCCTATTTTCCCTTCTGGTTGTGAAGTTTTACTATACATCGAATTAAGACACGAATTCAAATATAGAAGAGATGGTGCTTGGAAAGCATTAAATGAATTATTGAAAAAATGGCCAGAAGCTGCGATGTCCCACTTAGATATACTATCTCGGGATGATGATGTTGATTTAAGGAGGAGGTCTTCCAAATTACTTTCGCATGTAGCAAATAGAAAATCAGCAATTGCATGGGATTTAGTTGGTTGGGCTTTGCAGGATGAAGATGATCAAGTTAGAGATAATGCATCTAAGGCAATTCGTACAGTAACAAATCATGAACCTCGGCAAGCATTAATTTTTGCAGAAATGGCATTATTTGATACATTTCAACCTGTTCGGAAAAGAGCTGTTCAAGCTTTAGAAAGATTAGGTGCCAGTAGCAGAGTTAATTCATTAATAATTAGAGGTTGTAGACATTCTGATTTAGAAATTAGGAGAAATTGTATTAGAATGCTTCCGAGATTAATGAGTGAAGATGAGTTAAGGGATCTTTCATTTGAGTTATTGAATAAGGAAAAAAATAGAGATCTAAAGCAGTTATTAAGTGAATATAGTAAGGATGATCAATTAGAAGGAACCGAAATTCAAAAGAATAAATTTCTTGCTCCAGCTGAACCAATTGACCCCTTGGAAAAAGAGATGAATAAGGATTTGAATAAGACACAGATTGATAAAAAAGATAAGAATTAGTATTTCCTTTACATCGTCATCGTTAATATGGAGATGTTAGTCGCCAAGACATAGGTGTGAGTATGAGTAGTGGCAATATGAATTCAAATATTGAAAGATTTGAACAAATGTGGAATGGCATTACACCAAAAGGAGTCAATAGAACAAAAGGCCAAAAATTTAGGCAATATATTCTAGAACATGTTCGTCAAACTGGTAGACCAATGAATAAAGAAAATGCATTGAAATACTGGACAGGACAATTACAAAAAGAAATTAAAGAAAGTGAAATGCTTTAATTGAGTTGAGTAAATGCAAAATAACACATTTGAAAGTCTTAGTATTTCAAAGGAAATACTAGATTCAATAAATAAAAAAGGCTGGAAGGAAACAACAGATATACAAAAAGAAACAATTCCTTTTGCATTAAATGGAAAAGATATCCTTGGGCAAGCAAAAACCGGTTCTGGTAAGACGGCATCTTTTGGGATTCCTGCAATTGAGAAATGCATGGAAAATAAGTCCTTACAAGTCTTAATTTTAACGCCTACTAGGGAACTAGCATCTCAGGTTCACGAAGAGTTAAATTGGTTAAAAGGAAAGAAGAATCTCACTTTAGCGGCATTTTATGGGGGTGTTGGTATAGAACCACAAATAGGACAATTAGAATCTGGTTTAGAACTTCTAGTAGGGACACCAGGTAGAATTATAGATTTAATTCGTAGAGGTCACATAGATACTTCAGAGATTAAATTGTTTATCTTAGATGAAGCAGATAGAATGTTAGATATGGGTTTTTTCCCAGATGTCGAATGGATAATACAAAAATTAAATCCAGATAGGCAAACATTATTGTTTAGTGCAACATTTCCCCAAGAAATTTTAAATTTATCTTCCGAATTTATGAAAAACCCAGAACATATATTAACATCAGAGTTAGAATTAGAAATTCCTGATATTGTACAAAAATTTAGTAAAATTGGGAGAATAAATAAAAGTTGGGCCTTAAATAATATTTTATTTGAATTTGAATTTGACGGACAAGTACTTGTTTTTTGTAATACCAAAAGAATGGTAGAAATGTTGGAGCAAAGATTTTCTAAAGTTTTAGATAAAAGAATTTCTTCATTACAAGGAGATATGTCACAAAATGCTCGTGAAAAAGTGATGACTAAATTTAAGTCAGGAGAAATTGACATGTTAATTTCTACTGATGTCGCTGCTAGAGGGCTACATGTAGATGGAGTGAATTTAGTTGTAAATTATGATTTACCTACACAAGTTGATAGTTACGTACACAGAATCGGAAGGACAGGGAGAATGGGTAACTCAGGTATCGCTTGGTCATTGGTCTCATTTGAAGAGATAGCAATGGTTTCTATGTTAAAAAATGTCCATGGTCTTGATATAAAAGAATCTGAAATACCCGAAATTAATGATAAAGAAAAAACTCATTTTAGTAAGAAAAAAGACTGGAATGAACATTCAGATATGTTTGGTATGGTTAGTTTAGGTATTAATATTGGTCATGATGACGGTATGAATCATCAAAAAATATTTGATTGGATTAAAGGATTAATTCGTATATCTGATTTAGCAGTAGGTAGTATCGGTGTAGAAGGAAATAGATCTATTATTGATATTCATCAATCTAAGGTTGATTATGTGTTGGGTGCAATTGCTAAAAACTCAGACCTTGGAAGAATTGTAGATGTAGAGATATTATAAAAATCATTCTTCTGAATAATTTTTATAAAATTTCTTTTTAATGATTATGTTATTTACAATTAAATACCAAATAATCCATATTATTGTTAGAATGATCAAAGAGCCCCATTCAAAGACAAAATCATGAAAAATTTCCCATCTAACGTCACAACCCCAAACACCTGGGTTTTTATCACAACCACTAACAGCTAATGGATAGATTAGTACTAATCTTAATAAATTTAAGCAGAAAACGAGTATGATAATGATTGGAACACTCCAAGCCTTAATTTTTTTACTAATGTATGGTGTTAAAATTATTAGAGTTGTAATGAAAAGCATTTCATGAACTCCTGCGCATTCATCAGAAACGTAGAAGTCTATTGTGTTATTTTGGATATCAGGGAAATTAGTATTATATAATTCAACTTTTGTAATATGTCCCGTATCCCTAAACTCAGAAAGTGTAGATGAATCATTTCCATATAGTTTTTGATTTAAGTAATTCCATATTTTTGCAACAATTTCTTGAATCCATGCAAGAGTGTCTTGGGATGCTGTGAGAATTGAATAAATTATTTCTACAAATAATAATCCTAATGGAATTAAAAGATATCTTTTACCCATTTCTATTAATTCATTTAGACTGATGTCATTTTCAGGAACTCGCTTATCAGCTGGTTCATTATTTGGAAGTTCCATATCTGTTGGGTAAATTTGGTAAGTTATGAATGCATGGGATATTGTAAATGTAAATTAGTAGTTTAAGCACATATCCGATTGATTCAAATGAAGGGTTATTTAGGGATAATTACTAGGGGGGGCAGTTATGGGAATAGAGTTAAACTTGATTGGATATGTCTGTCCTATTCCAGTTTTCGAAACAAGAAAAAAGTTATTGAAAATGAAAAAAGGAGAAGAATTAGTTTTAATTTGTGACGATCCTGATGTCCAATATGATATTCCAAAATTAGCAAAAAGAATCTCTTCAGAATTAATTAATATAAATGAAGAAAATGGAATCTGGAAAATTTCATTATTAGCCCCGTGAGTGATTTTAATGAATTTTGAATCGAATGGAAATATCTCAGAGAAGTCTGAGATTCCCGCAGATGCAAAGTTGCCATTAAAGCAAGGAGAATTTAGAATTAGAGTATTTCACGAAGATGAAACTGGTTTTGATCATGTAGCTTTAACTTTGGGAGATATGGGTGGGCCTGATCCAACATTGGTTAGACTTCATTCCGAGTGTTTGACAGGTGATGCATTTGGTAGTTTAAGATGTGATTGCGGACCTCAATTAGAAAACGCATTAGAAACAATAAAGTCAAATGGTTGGGGTTGTTTACTTTATCTTAGGCAAGAAGGTAGAGGTATTGGTTTGCATTCAAAAATTCAGGCATATAACCTTCAAGATAAAGGATTTGATACCCTAGAGGCTAATTTAGAACTTGGCTTACCTGGTGATGCTAGAGATTATGAATTAGCAGCAGGAATATTAAGGGCAATCGGTGTAGAAGAAGTTTGTTTATTAACAAATAATCCAAATAAAGTAAATCAACTTAAAAAATATGATATAAATGTCGTAGAAAGAATGCCTTTGGTTGTTGGAGTGGGTGAGCATAATCGTAAATATCTAGAAACAAAAGTAATCAAAATGGGGCATGAAATAGATCAAGATGAATTAAATTGATCAAAAATAATTCTATTTAATCATAGATGGGGCCGTGACCGGGAATTGAACCCGGGCCGGCGGGACCACAACCCACCGTGCTAACCTCTACACTATCACAGCCATCTAGTAAAGCCCTCGAAATGTTTGAGTTATTTGAAACAATCGACAAACTAGGTCAAATTTACACTTCGGACCGTTTTATTCAAGTGGTTTAGAATGTTCCCCTTGACATGGTGAGATTAAAAGTCAATAAGAATAAAATTATATTTTTGATGACTTTATTGATTCTTTTAGCTCCAATGGCTTCTTCTAGAAGTATTCATTTAATTAATGAGATTGAAATTTTACCTCAAGGAAATTTTAATGATTCGAATGAATGGTTGATTGAAACACAATCTGGTTTTTCTAATTTAGAAGCTCAAAATACAAATGCCATGATTGCTGATGGGAAACTAAGTTTAACTCATCAAAGATCTCAAAACTTGAAAGAATTATTATTTTGGTCTACCGATTCGACTTCAGGCCATGAATCTGCAGTGGGAAGTCCCGATGGATTGCTTTCAATTTCTTCAGGACCCGATATCGATCTTGCTGGCTTTGATTTTAGTTCTATAGATAACTACCCTTTGATTAGTGTTTCTTTAGTAACCTCTTTTAGGATTTCAAACGGACTTAATGATGATAGGGTTGAAATCAGTATTAGTTCGGATGCAGGTGTATTTATGGTGCAATCTTATTCTAGTACTTTTTCACAAGGAGAAATAAATTATTTATCAAGTCCGTATATTACTTTTGATTTAGATTCGTTTAATGATTGGGACTGGAGTTCAATTTCTTCATCATCTATCAAATTAAATTATGAATCGGTAGGAGGTAGTGATGAAGCACAACTTGAAGTTGATGGAGTTGCAATTAGAGTTGTTTACCAATTACCTGATAGTGGATTTGATTTTGTCAAAGCAGAAACAACTCTAGAATTGGAAAATAATTATGAATATGAGAATTTAATATTAAATTTTTCAGGCTCAATTATTGGAGATTTAGGTGGTATATCTCCAGATTATAGTTGGATTAAATTGCAATTAGGTACAGACTTAATTCACGAGGAAAAAATAAATAATTTAACTCAAAGTATTGAAATAAGTTTAAATTTAGATGATGAATTGTTCTTATCCTTTTCAAACCAAGTATTATTTGCGATTGGAATCCAAATTTAATGGAACTCTAATGGTTCTTCAAGCGATGCAGTAATCCAAGTTGATGAGGTTGGTATTCAAGGTGTTAAATATACTGAATGGGACGAAGATCCTGAATGTTTAGAAATTGAAGATTTGATAGGTAACAACTCATTCGTAGAAGATTCTGGACAATATAAAATCATACCTCTTAGGGATAGTTGTAATGATGACAGAACTCTAAATGATGAACTTAATTTTTCGGTGACTACCAATCCAATTGGAGTTGTTGAAGCTATTGTTGAAGACGGGCATTTAAAGATCTTTCAAATTGAAGATTCCTATGGGGTTTCTGAAGTAACTGTAACTGTTTTCGATACCTCCGGCAATAGTTGGATAGATTCATTTTTGGTAGAAGTTTTAGAAGTAAATGATCCTCCTGTAATTCTTGATTTCCCAGATGAAGTCTGGATTGAATTTGGAAAAACATTAATTGTTAATGGGACTCTATTTGATTCTGAAACATTATTAGGAGACTTGGATTTTAATGTTGATCATGAAATTGCAGTTATTAATTCCGACAATACAATTACATTATCTCCGATAGATGTGGGGATTGTTGAAGTAAATCTACTACTTTCAGATGATGATTACGTGACAAGCCACAAGATAATTGTTAATACGTTTACAGAATCAGAACTTGAACCCATTTCAATTATTATCAAAGATGATGAAGGACTTATTGTTGGAAATAATCAATATATTTCAGATTCAATTGTAAGTATTTCAACAGTGATAGAAAATTATGGAACTAAAGAAGCAACTTTTGTATCTGTAAGGTATTATTTGGATGATGAGATGATTGGTAATATTACTATTCCATCAATAGCGGCTGGTTCAAGTCAAATAGTTGAATTATCAAATTGGAATTTGAAAGGATCTTCAGGTAATTATGTCATTAAAGTTGTAGTTGATTCAAATGATTTGATTCAGGAATCTAATGAATTAAATAATGAGATAACACTTGATTTCAGAATTATTGAAAGTCAAGACATTGATGGCACTTCCTCTTTAGATTCAAGAGGATTAATGGATGGCCCCCTGATCTCATTTTTTATTTTATTTGGATTTATTTTTATTAGTTTAGCATTATTTTTTGGCCCAAAGAAAATTCAAAGAATAAAGTAATGAATATTGCCAAATACAAGATACGCTAGGCGGATAATCTTTCTTAAAAGCAGAAAGCATAAAAGTAAACTTCTCAAGTATTAGTTTGCTTCATGGTTGGGGGACCGGGGTTAAAAGAGGCAGGATGTGGGGTAATGGGATTACTAAAAATTCGATTAGAAACTGATGAATGGATTTACGAAGAATACGAAGAAGCATAATTAAATGAAAACATGTTTTGGTTGTGCGACCGAGCCTTTTTCTTTTACAGTTATTGTTGCTGAATCAAGTTTAGCTTCAGCTATGGCTAATACGATTCCTTCATTTGATTGAATAACTACATTTTCACCTTTTTTTATTTTTGAACTAATGTGGCTTACAGCAGGAATCATAATAGTAGCGCCATTTTTTATACTTTCATGTGCAGATGGCTTAACTATTATTCTTGGAAAGTTTCTTACCAATTCTTCGATTGGATTAAGTATTTTTAACATTGCAGAGTCGTCACCTAATTCTTTAAATTTCCAAAGCGCGTCTGATAATTGAGTCATTGAAATACATTTTTCTTCATTAAATATTCCACTTTTTGATCTTCTTAATTCTTTTAAGATAATTTTCTTATCAATAAATAATCCCAAATCTCTTGCTAGTGTTCTTACATAAGTTCCAGCTTCACAGTCCATTTCTAATAATAAATTAATACCATCAAAATCTAAAATTTTTAATTTTTTAATCGTTCTAGTTCTGACCTGGATTTTGACTGCAGAAATTTCTGGGGGTACATTGTAAATTTTGCCTGTGAATTGCTTTATTGCTTTTTTTATTTCTTCTAAATCAGTTTTAGAACTTAATTTGAAACTTGCAATATATGTTTTTTGATGTTTCAAAATCAATGGAGTAAGTTTCATTGCTTTTCCAAGTAGCAGGGGTAGGACGCCTGATGCGAAAGGATCTAATGTTCCTCCATGTGCTAATTTGTCTAAATCAAGTAAATCTCTAGCCCAAGCAGATAATTGATGACTAGTTGGACCTGGATGTTTATCAAGTAATATAAATCCAGCTTTCATTCTTGATTCTAAATCCCTACTCCATCCATTTAATTCAGTGGGGACACTTTCCGAATTAATATTAATCATTTTTATTCCTCGTTGATATGTTCAATAACCTTTTCTGCGATTTCTTCAGGAAAAATACTATTACAATCTATGATTAATGAATATGGATTCATATCTTCTAATGATATTTGATAGTATTTTTGAAACCTCAACTCATCTTTTTCAGCTCTTTGTTTGATAGAGAAAAGTACGTGCGACAAATCTCCACCCTCTCTTTTTTGTACTCTTTCAGCTCTTATTTCTTCATCTACTTTGAGCCAAATTCTTTTACATTTTATATTCCTTTTTTTAGCCCAATGTCCTGCAAGTCTACTTTCAATAATTTCGGGACCATTTTCTTTCTCCATGATTGAGATTAATTCTTCATCTAATTCTTTGTCTACTTTATCGTCAATAAGGCATAATTCTGCAAAATCAACGAGACTCATTTCTTTTTTAATTGCAGATTTTCTAAAAATTTCTCCTCCATTAATTGAGTTCCAGTTGAATTTCTTTTCAAGAATCGAAACTAATGTTGTAGTTCCACTTCCAGGGTGTCCACTAATGGTGATTTTTGTAATTTAATCATCTCCATTCATGTCTACAAGTGATACATCTCATTTTTCCTGAATTTGTTCTTTCGATTTCAACTCCTCCACAAACGACACATTCTCCTCCAATTTTTACTGAATTATTTGTATTTTGTTTAGATTTATTACTTTTATTTTTCATGCTAGATCTTCTTCTATTTCCACTTCTTGCAGAATTATTTTTTTCATTAAATGATCTAAAATCTTCAATAAATGGTTCTTTGATTGATTTTCCAGCTAATACAATTGGATGTGATTTGTATCTAATTAATTTTATATGTCTATCTATGATTCTACCTAATGGTGCAGACATGCAAATATATGCGAATACCCATACAGGGATGAACCACATGACTTTATCATCAATTAATCCCCATTTTGGATTCCATGGTAAACTAATGTAATCAACCCTAAAATTTTCAACAGATGATGCAAGCCAAGCAAAAATCGCAATTATGAATATCATTGTGAACATCATTGGTTTGAATGCACCCATCTGAACGGCCATTTGGTCAGGCAACATTTTCTCTCTCATTTTCATAGCTGTGTCTAAAGCAACCTTATCTTGATCAAGTCTGGCTTCTTGCGCCATTTTTCCAATTTCTCTTTGTCTGTGTGCTATATGTGCTTGAGCAACAGGGTCCATGAAAAACGATCTTAATATTGTATTAATTACCATGCTTGCTGAACCAAGTGTAAAAACCATCAAAATAATTGAATTTTTGGGTACTATTGGTTGTAATATGGGGTCTGCATAACCCATCAAAGAGTTTCTGACATTTTCATTTGCAATAAGTATCATCATCATGATCATTATTAACAAAAGGAACATCATTTGTCCTCCTGCTTGGGGTGTTTCACCACCTGCACCACCACTAACGTCACTCGTCACATTCATGTTTAAACACAAGAGGTGCATCAATGCTTCCCTAAATTTTTAGTTAAAACCGTTAAGCGTTAGCCTCTTGAAATAGATGCACATAGC
>MDSW01142261.1_pt1 | contig 17166 bp, 14 predicted proteins | sample 811171 | NCBI WGS metagenome assembly MDSW01 (sample SAMN05326641, study PRJNA326480) | marine metagenome | isolation source: seawater | place: Atlantic Ocean: North West | collected 2012
ATGGAGGAAGGCTATCGAGTTATTTTAGTCAACTCAAATCCAGCAACTATTATGACGGATCCTGATGTTGCTGATGCTACCTATATAGAACCTATCCAATGGGATATTGTTAGTAAAATTATTGAAAAAGAAAAACCAGATGCTTTGTTACCAACGATGGGTGGGCAATCTGCACTTAATTGTGCTCTAGATCTAGATAAATATGGAATTTTGAAAAAATATAATGTGGAATTAATTGGTGCTTCAAAAGAAGCAATTGATAAGGCAGAAGATAGACAACAATTTAAAGAAGCAATGGATAGAATTGGTCTTGCTTCAGCTCGCTCAGTAATTGCTCATAGTCTTGAGCAGGCTGTTCAAGTCCAAGGAAGTATTGGATATCCAGCAATTATTCGCCCTTCTTTTACTATGGGTGGCAGTGGCGGGGGGATTGCATATAACCAAGAAGAATTTATGGCTATATGTAAAAGAGGGTTAGATGCGTCCCCAACAAATGAATTATTAATAGAAGAATCGCTTTTAGGGTGGAAAGAATTTGAGATGGAAGTTGTAAGAGATGCAAAAGATAATTGTATTATTATTTGCTCTATTGAAAATTTAGATCCTATGGGGGTACATACTGGGGATTCAATTACAGTTGCCCCAGCTCAAACATTAACAGATAAAGAGTATCAAATAATGAGGACTGCTGCTATTAATGTATTGAGGGAGATTGGTGTCGAAACAGGTGGTTCAAATGTTCAGTTTTCAATTAACCCAAATGATGGGCGAATGGTAGTTATTGAAATGAATCCCAGAGTATCTAGATCCTCAGCATTAGCATCAAAAGCTACTGGTTTTCCAATTGCTAAAATTGCAGCTAAGTTAGCGGTTGGATACACTCTTGATGAATTAGCTAATGATATTACTGGTGGTCTTACTCCTGCATCGTTTGAACCAACTATTGATTATGTTGTGACTAAAATACCAAGATTTGCTTTTGAAAAATTTCCACAAGCAGATTCTAAATTAACAACCCAAATGAAATCTGTGGGTGAAGTTATGGCAATTGGAAGAACTTTTCAAGAGTCTTTTCAAAAAGCATTAAGAGGGCTGGAAATTGATGTAGATGGCTTATCTGAAAGGTCAATAGACAAAGATGAAATTATCAAAGAATTAAGGGAGCCAGGTCCAAATAGAATATGGTTTTTAGGAGATGCATTTAGAATTGGCTTGTCTATTGATGAAATATTTCAGCATTGTAAGATTGATCCTTGGTTTCTTTATCAAGTAAAAGACATAATTGAAATTGAAAAACAAATAAGAGAAATGAGTGTTAAAGCACTAAATAAAGAGATTCTTTTAGACATTAAAAGAAAAGGATTTTCCGATAGCCGAATAGCTAAATTAATGACAAAGAAAACTAAGGATATTAGATCTTTAAGAAATAGATATAAAATTCACCCAGTTTATAAAAGAGTTGATACTTGTGCAGCTGAGTTTGAAACTAGTACAGCTTATATGTATTCAACTTATGAACAACTTTGTGAAGCTAATCCTTCTATAAAAGAAAAAATTGTTATTTTAGGTGGCGGTCCAAATAGAATTGGTCAAGGAATTGAGTTTGATTATTGCTGTGTTCATGCAGCTCTTGCTTTAAGGGATTGTGGGTTTGAAACTATTATGATTAATTGTAATCCTGAGACAGTTTCAACTGATTACGATACCTCAGACAGGTTATATTTTGAGCCAGTTACCATAGAGGACGTACTTGAGGTTATAAATATTGAAAATCCATGGGGAGTGATTGTGCAATATGGTGGGCAAACACCTCTCAAACTTGCTAAGGAATTAGCTAAAGAAGGCGTGCCGATTATAGGTACATTACCAGATGATATTGATGTTGCTGAAGATCGCGAACGTTTTCAACAGATTATAAAAAAATTGAAATTAAAACAACCTCCTAATCGGACTGCAAAAAATCCTGCACAGGCAATTAAGCATGCTGAAGAAATTGGTTATCCTTTAGTTGTCAGGCCAAGTTATGTTTTAGGTGGTAGAGCAATGGAAATTGTTCATGAAAAAAATGACTTAGAAAGATATATGAGAGAAGCAGTAAAAGTATCTAATGAATCACCCGTTCTATTAGATAGATTTTTAAATGATGCCATTGAAATTGATATTGATGCTGTTTCAGATGGTAAGACAGTTGTTATAGCAGGAATTATGCAGCATATTGAGCAAGCTGGTGTTCACTCTGGAGATTCTGCTTGCTCACTTCCTCCTTACAGTTTATCAAATAAAATACAAAAAAAACTAATAGCACAAACTAAGCTGATGGCAAAAGCACTGAACGTGATTGGTTTAATGAATGTTCAATTTGCAATTCAGAATGAAGATATATATGTGTTAGAAGTGAATCCAAGAGCTTCAAGAACTATCCCATTTGTTTCTAAAGCAATAGGAAGGCCGTTAGCTAAAATTGCTGCAAAAGTTATGGCTGGAAAAACACTGAAGTCTTTAAAATTTGTAAAAGAGATTGAACCAAGATTTTTTTCAGTAAAAGAAGCAGTGTTTCCATTTATTAAATTTCCAGGAGTGGACACTATTCTTGGCCCAGAAATGAAATCCACAGGGGAAGTTATGGGGGTTGGTAAAACTTTTGCAGAAGCTTTTATAAAATCTCAACTTGGTGCTTCAACATTTCTTCCAAAAAAAGGAAAAGCTTTTCTTAGCGTTCGAAAGGAAGAACATCACAATGTTATTGATATTGCAAAATCACTCAAAGATTTAGGATTTACATTAGTAGCTACAAAAGGTACTGCAAATATATTAAAGAAAAATAAATTGAAAGTGATTTCGGTTAATAAGGTTGCTGAAGGAAGACCACATATTGTTGATATGATTAAAAATGACGAAATTGATTTTATTGTAAATATCACTGAGGACAAAAGAGCTATTGCTGACTCTTATGAAATTAGAAGAAATGCATTACAGAATAAAGTTACATATTTTACGACAATTTTTGGCGCTCGTGCCGCATGTAAAGCGATGAATTTTTCAAATAAACTTCGAGTATCTTCCTTACAAAACTTGCATAAAATTTCGTCTTAAAATAGACTCAATAATTATGATTGCTCAGAAATTAAGGTAAATTAAAACATAGGAACAATTCAATGAATCAAATTCCAATCACTAGAAATGGGTCAGAATTGCTTAAGGAAGAATTAAAGCAATTAAAAAGTGTAGATAGACCGCAAGTTGTTCAAGATATTGCAGAGGCTCGCGCTCAAGGTGATCTATCTGAGAATGCTGAATATGATGCTGCAAAAGAGCGCCAGGGCTTTATTGAGGGTCGAATTAGACAAATTGAATCAATACTTTCACAGGCTGCAATAATTGATCCAACATCATTAAATGCTGAAGGTAAGTGTGTTTTTGGTTCAACTGTGGAAATAGAAGATTTAGATGAAGAGATAAAATCGACTTATCAAATTGTTGGTGATGATGAAGCTGATATTAAACAAAAAAAAATATCCATTAATTCACCTTTAGCCAAATCTATGATTGGAAAAGAAGAGGGTGATGTTATTGATTTTGAGTCACCAGGCGGATTAAAAAATTATGAGATTGTAAAAATTTCATACATATAATATTTATGAATTCATTATTCCAAAAATTATCCATAATTATTTCTTCACTTTGGATAGGCAGCTTATGGTCTATGCTGATGGTCACAACAATTTTATTTAATAAAATACCTAGTTCTTATATAGCAGGGGCTATTGCCGAAGATATGTTCACATTTATAAATTTATTTGGCATGTTTTCTTCGGCTTTTCTTTTATTTTATGGCTTTAAGCAAGAGAATTTTTCTTTTTTTAGGACTATAACTTTTTGGTTAATCATAACAATATTAGCATTGATATTAATTAGTTATTTTGGAATAAATCCTATCATTTCTAATTTACAAGATAGCTCAATTTCAAAAGAAATAATAGAATCTGTATTTGAAAATAGATTTGGTACTTGGCATGGCATTGCAAGTGCAGCTTTTTTAATTGAATGTATATTAGGTATTTTTTTAATTTTAAAAATACGGTAAGTCGAGGATTAAGGTAACTTAATTTTTGAATTTAAATTTGCTTTAAAAATTACTAATTGTTTTCCAATATGATTGATTGAAGTTGCTTCTAATTTTTTACATATTGAGAGTAAAAAATTTTTTCTTTTTGATTTATCATTATCTTGCACTTGAATTTTAATTAGCTCATGTGCTTTAAGACTTTCTTCAATTTCTTTCATAACTGCGTCAGAGAGTCCTTTATTACCAATTTGCACTACTGGATGTATTGAGTGAGAAAGACTTTTTAAATAAGCGATTTGTTTAGAGTTAAGCATTTATATTTTTTTATTTACCTGGATGTGAATCATAACAGATGAAAAGAACAAGAACTAGTAAAGGATGGATGTCTGAACATACTTCTGACTTGTTTGTTAAACAAGCACAAAGGGATGGATATAGATCACGCGCTGCTTACAAATTAATTGAAATAAATGAAAAATATGGCCTTTTTAAACCAGGTTTGGTGATTATTGATTTAGGTTCAGCCCCAGGCAGCTGGTCTCAAGTGGCAATTAAAGAAATTGGTACCAGTGGAAAACTGATCGCATTAGATTTATTAGAAATGAAGCCTATAAAAGATGTAGAATTTATTCAAGGTGATTTTAGAGAAAATACTGTGTTGGATGAAATAAAAAACAAATTAAAAGATTTGAAAGTTGACCTTGTAATTTCAGATATGGCCCCCAATATTAGTGGTGTGAAGACAGTTGATCAATCGGCAGCTATTTATTTAAATGAGCTTGCTTTGGACTTTTCACATAAATATTTGAAACTGAATGGACATTTATTGGTCAAGTCTTTCATGGGAGCAGATTTTGATAATTTCGTTAAATCTTGTAAGCCTTTTTTTAAAAAGGTGATAAGAATAAAACCGAAGTCTTCAAGAGATAGAAGCTCAGAAATATTTGTTTTATGTTACGAAAAAATAAATAACTAAGTTTTTAGAGATATTCTAGTTTAGAATAATGATTAACGATTATAACTAAAGGTAAAAAAGTGAATAATAACCTTAAAAGTATAGCAATATGGCTCGCAATTGGTGTTTTTATGATGACCATTTTTAATCAATTTTCGGGTTCCACGAGATTTGAAAATAAATTAGTTTATTCTCAATTCATGGATCAGGTTAAGTCAGGAAGTATTGCAAAAGTCGAAATTGATGGTCACAACTTAACAGGCATCACTGTTGATGGTAAGAAGTTTTCTACCTATGCACCAACAGATCCATGGCTAGTTTCAGACTTATTAAAAAATAACGTCGTTGTTGATGCAAAGCCTGAAGAGCAGCAATCGTTATTGATGAATATATTTATTTCATGGTTTCCAATGATTTTATTAGTTGGGGTATGGATTTTCTTTATGCGCCAAATGCAAGGAGGCAATAAAGGTGGCGGACCCTTTTCCTTTGGTAAAAGTAAAGCAAGACAACTTGACCAAACATCAAATAAAACTACTTTTAAAGATGTTGCCGGATGCGACGAAGCAAAAGAAGAAGTTCATGAATTAGTTGATTTTTTAAAAGACCCATCAAAATTTCATAAACTAGGTGGAAGAATTCCTCGTGGTGTTCTAATGGTAGGACCTCCGGGAACTGGTAAAACGCTTCTTGCTAGAGCAGTTGCAGGCGAAGCAAAAGTACCATTCTTTACTATTTCTGGTTCTGACTTTGTTGAGATGTTTGTTGGTGTAGGTGCAGCAAGGGTTAGAGATATGTTTGAACAGGCTAAAAAAAGTTCACCTTGCATAATTTTTATTGATGAAATAGATGCAGTTGGAAGAAGTCGAGGAGCAGGTACCGGGGGTGGTAATGATGAACGTGAACAAACATTAAATCAACTGCTCGTTGAATTAGATGGATTTGAACCTAATTCAGGAGTTATTGTTATTGCTGCAACAAATAGGGCGGACGTACTCGATAAAGCTTTATTAAGGCCAGGTCGTTTCGATAGACAAATAATGGTTTCGTTACCAGATATTAAGGGTAGGGAAGAAATTCTTCTTGTTCACATGAGAAAAATTCCATCTGATGTAAATGTTAAGGCAGATATTATTGCGCGAGGTACACCTGGATTTTCTGGGGCTGATTTAGCAAACCTGGTAAATGAATCAGCTTTATTTGCGGCTAGAAAAAATAAACGTACTGTAGATATGGAAGATTTTGAAGAAGCAAAAGATAAGATATTTATGGGGCCTGAAAGAAAATCACTTATTATGCGAGAAGAAGAAAGAAGAAATACCGCATATCATGAATCTGGTCATGCTGTTGTAGCTAAGTTACTTCCAAATGCAGACCCAGTTCATAAAGTAACAATTATGCCGAGGGGGTGGGCATTGGGCTTAACTTGGCAATTACCTGAATATGACACTTTTAGCAATTTTAAAGAGAAGATGTTAGAAGAGATATCAATATTGTTTGGCGGTCGAATTGCTGAAGAAGTTTTCATGAAGCAAATGTCGACTGGCGCTGCAAATGATTTTGATCGTGCCACAAAGCTGGCGAGAGAAATGGTAACTAAATATGGGATGTCAGATAAATTGGGAACTATGGTTTATGCTGATGATAATGAAGAATCATTTTTAAATACTAAATCTATTTCTGAAGCAACTCAGCTTAAAGTAGATACTGAAATAAAATCTATTTTAGATCAGCAATATAAAATTGCACGTAAATTAATTGAAAAAAATAAAAGAAAAGTTGAAGTTATGGCTAAAGCTCTTCTTGAATATGAAACAATTGATAGTGATCAGATTGCAGATGTAATGGCTGGGAAAAAAGTAAGAGCTCCTAAGCCGTCAGCAGGCTCAGTCAAACCACCTACAGATAAAAAAGGACCAACTATTGGACCTTCGGATTCTGTATCTGCACAACCAACAGCTAAAAATTAATCTTAAGGGGCGAAAGCCCCTTTATTTTATTGTATGAATTCAATAAAAAAACTCCTTCAAGACAAGAAAAAACCACTCATCATGGGAATTCTAAACATAACACCTGATTCCTTTTCTGATGGTGGATGTTTTTTCGACCAAAAAAAAGCCATCGAACACGCAGAATTAATGATTGAAGATGGGGCTGATTTGATTGATATTGGAGGTGAGTCGACAAGACCAGGTTCAAAAATAATAGATGTTAATGAAGAAAGAAAAAGAATCGAACCTATCCTTAAAGCAATAAAAAATACTTTTAAAATTCCAATTTCTATAGATACTTATAAACCTGAAATTATGAAGCTGGGAATTGATTTAGGTGTTGAGATGATTAATGATATATTTGCTTTAAGAAAATCAGGTTCAATTGAGGCTGTTGCTAACTCCAATGTAATTTTATCGTTAATGCATATGCAAGGAACTCCTCAAGATATGCAAAATAATCCATCTTATATAGATGTTGTTGATGAGGTAATAGAGTTTTTAAAAAGTAGAGTTTCTAGTTGCGAAGAATCAGGTATAGATAGGTCAAGAATAGTGATTGACCCTGGTTTTGGCTTTGGTAAAACGCATGAAAATAATTTAAAATTATTCCAATCTTTGGATAAATTTAAAATTTTATCAGTACCAATACTTGCAGGTGTTTCAAGGAAATCAATGATAAGAAATATAATTGGTAATCAAGAAAATGATATTATTCAAGCAAGCGCCATAATGGCTGCTTTAAGTGTTTTAAAAGGTGCAAAAATAGTTCGTGTTCATGATGTTAAAGAAACAAAAGTTGCACTAGAAATATTACAAACAAAAGACAATTAAAAATTAAATGACAAAAAAATATTTTGGAACTGATGGCATAAGAGGCAAAACTGGGGAGTATCCAATTACTCCTGAATTTTTTATTAAACTTGGCTTTGCTGCAGGTAAAGTGCTTACAAAATCATGGAATAATAAAAAAAAACCAGCAGTTGTCATTGGAAAAGATACAAGAATATCTGGATATATGCTTGAATCCGCATTAGAGTCAGGATTTTCATCTGCAGGTGTCGATGTTTTTTTAACTGGGCCAATACCTACTCCAGCAATAGCGTTTTTAACAAAAACATTAAAAGCACAGATTGGAGTAGTGATTTCTGCATCTCATAATTCATTTGAAGATAATGGTATTAAACTTTTTTCTGAACTAGGCCTTAAACTTTCAGATGAAACAGAATTAGAAATTGAAGCTTTACTAGATGACGAAATCAGTTCAACACCCCCTAATCAAATAGGTAAAGCAAAGCGAATTGATGATGCTATTGATAGATATGTAAGTTTTTGTAAGGATACTGTTGACTCAACTTTTAATTTAAATACTTTAAAAATTGTTTTAGATTGTGCACATGGCGCCACTTATCAAGTAGCTCCTAGAGTTTTTTCTGATTTTGGTGCAGATGTCATAGCAATAAATAATCAACCAGATGGATTAAATATTAATCATAATGCAGGATCTATCCACCCTAAATTTTTACAAAAAAGTGTTATAGATAATTCAGCTGATATAGGAATAGCTTTTGATGGAGATGGAGATCGAGTAATTATGTCTGACTCCATGGGAAATCTCATAGATGGTGACCAGCTTTTATTTTTAATAGTGCAGAACTATTTAAAAAAAAATAAACTCACAGGTGGAGTTGTAGGAACATTGATGACCAATTTAGCATTAGAAGAATATTTAAAGAAAGAGAATATTCCTTTTAAGAGATCTGATGTTGGAGACCGTTACGTGGCAAAGATGCTTTATGATGAGGGTTGGTTATTGGGAGGTGAAAATTCTGGACATATTCTTATAACAGATAAGCATACTACTGGTGACGGTATTATCTCAGCATTACAAGTATTAAATTCAATTGTAGAACATAAAACAACTATTGAAAAAGCATTAAAAGTAATTCCTATGTACCCACAAATTTTGATAAATATTCCACTTACCAAAAAAATAGATTTGAAATCCAAAGAAATAAATGAAGCCATTGAACAAGCTAAATTAATAATGGAAAATAAAGGACGAATTTTAATTCGTGAATCAGGCACACAGCCTCTTATAAGAGTGATGACTGAAGGGCCAGATAAAGAGAAAGCAACTATGGCTGCAAATTTTCTTACTACAAAATTGAAATTTTAACTTTCTTACCCAAACTTGCCAGTTATGTAGTCTTCCGTTTCTTTTTTTGATGGATTAGTAAATATTTGATTGGTTGTATCATGTTCAATTAATTCTCCAAGATACATATAGGCAGTAAAATCTGAAATTCTCGCGGCTTGTTGCATATTATGAGTCACAATCAATATTGATAGTTTTTCTTTTAATTCCGACATTAATTCTTCAATATTCATTGTAGCAACTGGGTCTAAAGCTGAGGTTGGCTCATCAAATAACATGATTTCAGGTTCAGTTGCCAAAGCTCTAGCTATGCAAAGTCTTTGTTGCTGTCCGCCTGAAAGATTAAAAGCTAAATCTTGTAAACGATCTTTAACTTCATTCCATAATGATGCACCCTTTAAGGCTTCTTCGACTTTTTCGTCTAATCTTCTTTTATTTGATTCACCTCTAACTCGAAGTCCATAGGCTACATTTTCAAATATAGATTTTGGGAATGGGTTAGGCTTTTGAAAAACCATGCTAATTCTCATTCTTACTTCAATTGGGTCAACTCCAGCCTCGAGTATATTGGTATTGTCCGGTTGTAAGATAATTTGACCTTCATATCTATTTCCAGGATAAAGATCGTGCATTCTATTAAAAGATCTCAGGAATGTAGATTTTCCGCATCCAGAGGGACCAATGAGTGCAGTAATTTTATTCTCATATACAGGCAAGCTAACATTTTTCAATGCTTGGGTACCATCCGCATAATAGAAATTTAGATTCTTAGATTCAGCTTTAATTATTTCGTTATGTTTTTTTACCATTTAATTTTTTTCCTAATATTGTATCTAAGTTTTATAGCTAACCCATTCATTAAAAGCGTAAGTACTATTATGACTGCTCCAGTGGCTGCAGCATTAATATGGAAAGCATGTTGTGGCCTTGAAATCCAATTAAACATTTGAATTGGTAGCACGGTAAAACCTGCCTCTAACCAATCAAAGTTTATAAATGGAGGCTCTAAACCAATAGGGCTAGGTGGTAAAAATGCAATAAACGTGAGGGCACCAATAGTTATAACGGGCGCTGTTTCACCAATTGCTCTAGCCATACCAATAATTACTCCAGTTAAAATTCCTCCATATGAATATTGGATAACATGATTATGACAAACTTGCCATTTTGTTGCACCGACAGCATAAGCTGCTTCACGAATATGAACAGGTATTGCTCTAATAGCTTCTCTCGTTGAAACAATAACAATAGGTAGCATAAGAAGAGCGAGAGTAAGACCTGCAGTTAAGATACTTTGACCTAAACCAAAGCTATAAACAAATAACCCTAATGCTAGTAAACCATATATTATTGAAGGCACCCCAGCTAGATTTGAAACATTAATTTCTATTAAATCTGAAAACCAATTTTTTTTAGCATATTCCTCAAGATAAATACCCGATGCAATTCCTAAAGGAACTGCAACAAAAAATGTAACTAAAAGGACTAGGGATGAACCAATCCAGGCTGATAAAATTCCTGCCCTGGCTGCACGTCTAGATGGAAAATTGGAGAAAAAATCTAGATTGAATTTTGGATAGCCATCAATTACTAAGTCAAGAAATAAAACTAATAATGTAATTGTTAGAGAAGCAATTACAATCATCCCTAAACCAGCAAATGCAAAATCATATCTTTTATGATTAATAATCATTTTACGAATTGCATCTAAATTTTTATTTAAAGCAGGTTTATTTGATTGAGCCATTTTATTAATATCTCTCCGCATATTTTTTACGAACTACGTGACCTAATATATTAATTAATAGGGTCATGATTAGTAAAGTTAATCCTGCAGCAAAAATACTTTGAAAACCGATACCACCATGTTCTAAATCTCCTAGCGCAACTGAGACTATGTAAGCTGTAATTGTTGCAGCACTTTCAACTGGATTGAATGTGAAATTTGGTTGTTGTCCGGCTGCGATTGCCACAATCATAGTTTCACCAACGGCACGACTGATTGCTAAAATATAGGCAGCAACAATCCCAGAAATTGCAGCAGGAGTTATCACTCTTATTGCAGTTTGAAAACGTGTAGCCCCCATTGCATAAGCACCCTCTCTCATTGACATTGGAACAGCTCGCATTGAATCCTCTGCTACAGAAGCAATGTATGGCACAATCATTATTCCCATAACAATTCCAGGCCCTAACATATTGAATGTTGTAAGATCTGGATATATTTTTTGTAGCATAGGCGTTACTAACATTAATGCAAAATAACCAAACACAACAGTTGGAACACCAACTAGCAACTCTAAGATCGGTTTAATTATCTCTCTTACTTTGTGCGAAGCAAATTCAGATAAATAGATTGCTGTAATTGTTCCGAGTGGCACTGCAACAATTAAAGCTATTCCAGTTGTGGTTAGGGTTCCTGATATTAAAGGTAATATTCCGTAATGTTTAATAGAATAGTTAGGAGTCCATACAGTATCAGTTAAAAATTCTATAATACTGACATGTTGAAAGAATGGAATTGCTTCTGATACAAGAACGTAAATAATTGCTAAAGTTATAAATATTGCAATAATTCCTGAGCATAACAAACCAAATTCTATGAACCTTTCGATAAAATTTCTTCGAATATTTTTGGCTAATCTTGGACTAATAATTTTATTTGCTTCGGAATTCATTTAAGTTGGCTGTCATATTTGTCATAAAATAAATACTTCAAATGATACGTGCAAATCTATAAATTACAAATGATTTTTTAGCAAAAAAAAGCAGTGTAAACACTGCTTTTTTTGTTACTAATTTCTTCATTGATTTGCTGCAGCCAAATCAAGCATTTGTTGCACTGACAAACCAATACTGTGTTTTTTAAATGCAGTTCCAGTTTTTAATGTTTTGTAATGATTAGTAATCGCAGCATATTCTTTTTTACTAAATGGAATGTAACCAACTTCTTCAGATAAAGCTGCAGCATGCTTTAAATAAAAATCGATAAATTTTTTAACATTTGGATCAAAAGCTGCCTTTGTAGCATTTAGGTAAATAAATAATGGTCTGGCAAGTGGATTATATGAGCCATCCATTACAGTTTCTAATGAAGGAAGAACAAATTTGCCATCACTGTTTTGAACTGCAACTGGGCTTAATCTTTTTTTATTCTCAACATAATATGCTAAACCAAAGTAACCCATACCACCTTTATCCCCAGAAATACCTTGTACTAAAACATTGTCATCTTCTGAAGCTGTAAAATCACCTCTGATTGCTTTAGATTCTTCAACAATTGCTTCAGTGAAATAGTCAAAAGTTCCTGAGTCTGCACCAGGCCCATAAAGCTTTAAAGGAGTATCTGGCCATCCATCTCTAACCTGACTCCATTTCATAATTTTTCCTTGGGCTGCTGGCTCCCATGCTTTTTTAAGCTCTGCTGGGGTCATGTCTTTTGCCCAATCATTTTTTTTATTAGTTACTACAGTTAACGCATCAAATGCTACAGGGATTTCTATAAACTCAATTCCTGTTGCTTTACATTTTTTAATTTCATTTGCTTTTATTGGTCGTGATGCATTTGAAATAACTGTATCCCCTCGACAGAATTTTTTAAAGCCACCACCAGTTCCTGAAACCCCAACTGTTACTTTAATCCCAGTTTCAATTTGAAATTCTTCAGCAACAGCTTCTGTAATTGGATAAACAGTGCTTGACCCATCAATTTTTACAATGTCAACTGCGCTTATTGCTGGGGTTGATATAAATAATGCACTTGCAACTAAACCAGTCATTCCAAATTTACTAATTTTAAATTCTTTCATTTGATTAAGGCTCCTATTTATTTTAAATAATTAAGTAAACTAACTTTTTATAAGATTAAATAAGTTTTATGACAAATTTATGACATATTTTTGATTATGTAATTTAAAGCTATTCGGAGCTATAATAATAATAATTTTTTATGGTTTTAAAGGTAAAAATTAAATATGGATCAAGAAGAGATTGGCATTTTAAAACAACACATTGCATCAGTTAATAAAAAATTTGATGCTTTACGGGGGTATCTTTGATCTCGATAACAAGATAAATCAAATAGAATTATTATCGAAGCAACAAGAAGATCCAGCAACATGGACTGATCGAGCTTTAAGTCAAAAAATTGGCAAAGAAAAAAGGATGCTTGAAACTATAGTTGCTGATGCAAATTATTTAAAAAATCACTTAAGAGATAATCAAGAACTTTTCGATTTAGTTTCGATTGAGGGTGATTCGGCTACACTTAAAACTATTCAGGAAGATATAGATAAACTTGAAAAAAAAGTTGACGATATTGAGTTTAAGAGAATGTTTTCTAATCCTATGGATTCCAATAATTGTTTTATTGATTTTCAATCAGGGAGTGGAGGCACGGAAGCTCAAGATTGGGCAAATATGTTACTAAGAATGTATATTCGATATGCAGAAAGAAAAAATTTTAAAGTTGAAGTTATGGAATTATCGGAAGGTGAGGTAGCAGGAATAAAAGGGGCGACACTAAAAGTGTTAGGAGAGTATGCATTTGGATACTTTAGGACTGAAACTGGAATCCATCGTTTGGTAAGAAAATCACCTTTTGATTCCGGAAGTCGAAGACATACATCATTTGCTGGGGTAAATGTCTATCCAGAGATAGATGAATCAATTGAGATTGACATTAATCCCTCTGATTTAAGAATTGATACTTACAGAGCTTCTGGGGCAGGGGGGCAACATATTAATAAAACAGATTCTGCTGTTAGAATTACACATGTTCCGACAAATACTGTTGTTCAATGTCAAAATGATCGGTCGCAACATAGAAATAAAACTGAAGCAATGAATATGCTTAAAGCGCAATTATATTCATTGGAATTAAATAAAAGAAATGAAGAGAAGCAAGCAGTAGAGGATGCAAAAACTGATATTGGCTGGGGCCATCAAATTAGGAGTTATGTTTTGGATCAGTCTCGAATTAAGGATTTAAGAACATCAGTCGAAATAGGAAACACTCAAGGGGTTTTGGATGGCGATCTGGATCCTTTTATTAGTGAAAGTTTAAAACAAGGGGTATAAATTGACAGATAAAAAAGAATCAATTCAGCAAGATGAAAATTCAATTATTTTGGAGAGAAGAAGTAAGCTAAAAGAAATTCGTGAAAAAAAAGTAGCTTTCCCAAATAATTTTTCGCCTGATTCATATGCGAATGATTTACATAGTCAATATGATAAGGATGATAAAGAGACCCTTGCAAAAAAAAATATAAATGTTTTTGTAGCCGGCCGCATGGTTCTCAAACGCGTAATGGGTAAAGCAAGTTTTGCAACCATTCAGGATACAACTGGAAGAATTCAGCTTTATGTTGCAAGAGATTTGATTAATTCTGAAAAAGAGCCTGAATTATATGTAGATTTTAAAAGATGGGATCTTGGAGATATTATTGGAGCAAAAGGAAAATTATTCAAAACAAACACAAATGAGCTCAGTGTTGAAGTAACTGAAATTATTTTACTAACAAAGTCATTACGACCTTTGCCAGAAAAATTTCATGGTTTAACTGATCAAGAAATTAAATATCGACAAAGATATGTAGATTTAATTGTTAATGAAGATACGAAAAATACTTTCTTGAAACGAAGTGAAATTATCACAGAAATTCGAAACTACATGCATTCTAATAAATTTCTAGAAGTAGAGACGCCCATGCTCCATCCAATACCCGGAGGGGCAGCAGCCAAGCCATTTAAAACACACCATAATTCATTAGATATGGAAATGTTTTTGCGAATTGCTCCTGAACTTTATTTGAAAAGATTAGTAGTCGGAGGTTTCGATCGTGTTTTTGAAATCAATAGAAGTTTTAGAAATGAGGGTTTGAGTGTTCGACATAATCCTGAATTTACTATGATGGAATTTTATGCTGCTTATACAGATTACAAATGGCTTATGGATTTTACTGAGACTTGCATTAAGAAAGTTACACATTCAGTTCTTGATTCAGAAAAAATTGATTATCAAGGTAAATCAATTGATTTTAGCCTGCCTTTTGATCGATTAACATTGGTTGAGGCAATCATAAAATATTCTAAAGAATTTTCAGAAAAAGATTTGAATGATAAAGAATTTATCAGCAAGGTTTTAAAAAAGCTGGGCCATGAACTTTCATCCGATGCAGGCTTGGGGGCTCATCAATTGGCATTATTTGAAGAAGTTGCAGAAGAACATCTTTGGAATCCTACTTATATTGTAAACTATCCCATTGAAGTTTCTCCTTTAGCAAGAACTTCTGACGACGACTCAAATCTTACTGATCGATTTGAATTATTTATTGCAGGACGAGAAATCGCAAACGGATTTTCTGAACTGAACGATGCTGAAGATCAATCGGAAAGATTTAATATGCAAGTAAAAGCAAAAGAATCTGGAGATGAAGAAGCGATGTATTATGATTCAGACTTTATCAGAGCACTTGAATATGGTTTACCACCAACTGGTGGCTGTGGAATTGGTATTGATAGATTAGTGATGTTACTAACAGATAGCCCAAGTATTAGAGATGTAATTTTATTTCCTCATATGAGATCTGAAACATAATATGACTAATCGTGACACAGTGTCTCCAAAAGATGCATTAAATCTTTTAATGGAAGGAAACAAACGTTTTATCAATAACACTCCACGCCAATATGACACAATAAAGATTAGACAAGAAACTAAAAATCATCAACATCCTTTTGCTTCTATCTTAAGCTGTAGTGATTCCAGAACCAATATTGATACTATCTTTGATCAAAATCTAGGTGATTTATTTAGTGTAAGATTGGCTGGAAATATTGCTTCTACGGAGGCAATTGGAAGTCTTGAATTCTCCTGTAAGCATTTAGGCTCAAGATTAATTGTGGTGATGGGTCATTCAAATTGTGGCGCAATTAAAGCTGCTTGTGACGATTATCAAGGAGGTAATATTGGAGAAATTATTAAGTTAATTGCACCTGCTGTTACAGCGGAAAAATCTGTTAACGACAAAGAGCAAAGAGATTCAAAAAATGAATTATTCGTCGAGAAAGTTAGTTTTTTGAATGTTCAGAAACAAATAGAAACAATACTTCAGAAAAGCTCAATCATCAGTGAAATGGTTAAGGATAAGAAAATTGGAATTGTAGCGGGTGTTTATAGCTTATCTTCTGGTTTGTTTGAAATAGATTTTGATAATTCAATTTTGTAATAACCATATCCCGGTAGCAATCAAACATTCTAATTTATAAAATCTTATTTTAGAATTTGTCATGTAAATGTCATATTCAAACTTCATAATCTGTTCCATGAATAATTATTTTAATGGAGTAGATAAATGAAAAATAAGATTTTAATTGGGTTCATTACAACTTTAATGGTTTCATTTTCAGGTTGGGTGCATTCTGATACAACTGAAGATCTTATAAATGCTTTGATTGTAAAAGGTGTCTTAACTGAACAAGAAGGTAATCTTCTAGCTAAGCAAGCAAAGGCTGAAAAGAAGAATAATGGTAAGGTTAAGTTTAAAAAAGGTGGCGGTTTATCATTTGAAAGCGGGGATGGTGAAAGTAATTTAAAAATTGCTGGAAGAATTCAGCTTGATTACCGTGACTTTGATACGGGTAACGGTTCTTCTGCGAATAGTAAGGCTGCTGATGGCTTTGATGTTAGGAGAGCTTATCTTGGCGTGGCAGGCACAGCCAATAAATATTATGGATATAAATTTGTTGGATCTTTTGGGTCAAGTACTAAATTGGATGAGGGGTATCTAGAATTTAAACACATTAAAAAAGCAAAGTTAAGAATGGGTCAATTTAAAATGCCTATGAGCTTAGAGGAAAGAACTAGCTCACGTTTTTTAAATTTTACAGAGCGTTCATATGTTAACAATGCTTCTATTACTGCAGGTAAAGAAGTGGGAATGATGATTCATGGAACACCGTCCAAAGGTATTAATTATGCTTTTGCAATCCTGAA
>MDSW01206316.1_pt1 | contig 17165 bp, 11 predicted proteins | sample 811171 | NCBI WGS metagenome assembly MDSW01 (sample SAMN05326641, study PRJNA326480) | marine metagenome | isolation source: seawater | place: Atlantic Ocean: North West | collected 2012
GGGGGGGGTGGGGGGGGGGGGGTTGGGGGGGGCGACGGCGGAGGAGGTCATGATGATGGTCATGATGATGACGAGAGATCGATCGACGGGGGACGAGAGGCGGCACCGGCGACGCGTTCGTTCGCATCGCTCACCTCATCTCCGCCGCGCATCCCACCGCCGCGAGGAGGAGAAGCGCGAGCGGCGCGACCGCCGCCGCGGCGCGAACGCGCCACGGCGAGCGGCGCGTCATCGCGCGCGTCGCGTCTGTCTCGGCACCTCGAGGCGAACGAAGGTCTCACCACGGTCGGTCGACGCGCCGACCGACCGAGTTCCGCTTCCGAACCGCGCGAGGGCGACACGTCGACGACGATGGACATGTCTCGACGTCTCGGTCGCGTCGCGGCGGCACTCCACGCGCGCGCGCACGACGCACGCCGCAATCCGCCCGCACGTCGCCGCGATGCCGCTCGCCATCGGCTCCGTCTCCTCCGCCGCGACGCTCCGCGCTTCCGCGCGCGCGTCCGCGTCCCATCGCGGTCGGCGACGCGCGAGCCTCGTCGTCGTTCGCGCCTCGGCCTCGTCCTCGTCCTCGTCCGACGACGACGACGCCGCGACGACGCCGCCGTCGCTCCCGTCGCGCCGCGCGGCGATGCTCGCCGGTTTCGTCGCCGCGTCGACGAGCGCGATGATGACGACGCGCGTCTCGCCCGCGCGCGCGAGCTCCGCGGACATGCTCGCGGGCGTCCGAACCAAGGTGTGCGATCCCACCGCGGACGGCGCGGAGTGTCGCGCGAACGAGATCGGGAAAGACCTCGGGGGACTTGGGGACTACGACCAGAAGGCGAACAAAAAAGTCGAGCTCGCGAAGGCGATGACGAACCCGAACATGACCAACTACCAGCTCGACACGATGAAGCTCGTGGACGAGTGCGCGGAGGTGCTCGCGCTGGACGTGTACGACCTCACGAGGGAGAAGAGGATAGGGCAGCTCGTCAAGGACGGGAACGTTTGGAGCAGCAAGTACGCGCCGGGGGGGTCGTCGAAAACGGCGTCTGGGAGAGCGTTTTATAACGCCATCAACCAGGTGAGCGGGCACTTTAACTTCAACGGGATCGCGCCGCTGCCGAAGAGCCGACTGGACGTCGTGAACGCGAACCTCGAGGACACGCGGAAACTCATCGCGCAGGGACGCTGATGATCGAGTTTAAGAGCGAAAACGTCGATCGCATTATTCTCGCGCGCGCGGACGAAGTAGAGTTTCGAGTCATTTATTTTAATACGAGTAATATCACATCAACGCTATGATACATTCGCGCGGTCGATGCGATAGGTCATCGCGATAGGTCATCGCGAAAGGTCATCGCGACCGACCGTCGTCACACCGCGTCGAGGCCCCGCGGCGACCGCGCCGCGTCGTCCCAACCCGGCGAGTACTCGTACTCTCCGCCGCCGCTAAACCGCCGCGACGCCGGCGACGCGACGCCCGCGCTCGCGCCGACGTCATCGTCGTCGACCCCCCAGAGCGCGCCTCCTCCGCCTCTCTCCAAGCTCGTCGCCCGCTCCAAGCTCGACCCTGCGCGCGCGAGCTCGTTCCGCCGCTCCTCCATGTTGCGCTCCGCGGCGTCCATCTGCTTCGAGATCACCGCGAGCTGATTCGCCGTGGACGCGAGCGCGCTCGAGTTGATCGTGTCGCTGAAGCCTTTCACGAGGTGCTGACCGTACTCCATGTGCATCTTGCCCTTCGAGCGGTCGCTGTATTTATACACAAAGTAGCCGACGATGCACGCGAGCGCGATGTTGATTACCATGACCACGGACAGACCGGTGACGATGCCAAAGTGAAACATGACCCAGACGCACACGGACGCGTCGGCGGCGACGATGGCGATGACGATGAGCATCTTCACGATGTTGTACATGAACATTCGGACGCCAACCTCGTGGACGAACAGCATCGCGGACTCGTAGTCCTCAGCGCCGCCGTCTCGGTTCTGGACCTCCATCGCGAGAATCGTCTCGCTCTGCGCCGCCGCGAGCGCGGCTCGGAGTTCCGCTCTTCTCCGCTGCTCGGCGGTGAGCGGCGGCGGTCGCTTGTCGTCGTCGTCGTCGTCGTCATCATCGCGCGGGGGTTCGCCGTTCGACGGCGTGGAGTGGTCGTCGTTCGCGCTGTCGTCCCCGCCGCCGCCGCGCCGCGTCTTCGAAGCCGAAGCGCGCGGTGTTTTGTTCTGCGGCGCACGTTTCGCCGCCGCCGCCGCCGCCGCCGCGACTTCCGCCTCCTCCTCCTTCGTCAGACGCATCCGCGACCCGGACCCGCTCGCGGCGGCGACCGTCCGCGCGTCGTCGTCCGCGATCGGCGAGAGCTGGTGATACGAGGACGACCTCGGTATCTGCACCGAGAGCGTTTCTCCCGCGGAATTTCGTCGCTCACCGGGGGACGCGTTCGCCGCCGCCGCCGCGCCGCCGCCGGCGCCGGAGGCGCGTCGCGCGGCGTGGAGCCGCTTCAGCTCGCTGACGTCTGAACTCGGACCCGTCGCGGCGGCGAGGTCGCCGAAGCTCCCGAACGACCCCCCGCCTCTCGATCCGCCTCTCGAGTGATGCACGGAACCGGGCCCGCCCCTCGACCGCGAGACCGAGTCGATGAATTTCAACAGCACCCCGGACGCGGCCGTCAGCTCGACGCCTTCCCCCGACGCCGCGCTCACGTTGCTCTCCGACCGCTGATGATGGTGCTTCCCCGCGACGGCGTCTTCGGTTATGGAAACGCTTCGACCGTTTCTGTTTTCAACATCGCCGTGTCCGCCGCCGCCGTCGTCCACCAGCACCGCTTCGGACATCTCGTCCAAACTCTGCCTGACGAGCGACTTAAACGCTTCAAAATCGAGCGATTTCGACGACGCGTTGCCGCTCATCCCCTTGAAGTGCATCTCGCACCGCCGCCGCCACACGTCGCTCGCCCAGTCGAGGTCGCCGCCGTCGCCGGCAGATTTCGCGGCGGCGGCGGCTACCGCGAACGCGTCCCGCGCGAAGAAACGCGTCGCCTGACCCTCGCTCAGCGCTCGTCTCTCGTCCTCGTCCGCGCTCTGGAAGCACAGCGACACCTTCGCGTCGAACGCGCCGCCGCACAGCATGCACGCGAGGCACGTCAGGCGGTTCGTGGACACCGCGGAGCCGCGCGAGAAACGCTTGTTCGCGCGCGCGAGCCCGTCCACGGTGACAGACTGCAGCATTCGGTTCGGGATGTCGTCCGCGCGGAGGCCCAGGTCGTCGAGCGCGCGAATCAGCGCGCTGCCGGTGATCTCTCTCGGGAGCGCGGTCGAGGAGGACGACGGCGCGGAGGCGCGGCACACGGCTGCGATCGCGTCGGTCGCGTCCACGTGTTTCCCTGCGGCGAAGGATGACGCGTCGTTCGCGATGGATTCAGATTTATTCTCTCGGAGACGGACGAGGCGAGAGGCGCGAGCGGACGGGCGGTGCGGACGACGACGCGCGACCGCCGCGCGGGGCCGCCGCGACGCGCGACGCGACGTCGAGATCGCACGACGTTCGACGCACATGGACTGTTTTCGAGGACGTCGTGCAGCGCGAGAAGCGTGTCCAGGCGCGGCATCGCGGACGACGACGACTGTTCCCCCGCGTCACGGCTCCGTGACGCGAGGCGCGGCCTCCGGGTCCGCGACGGACGGCTGCGGTCGCGAGACGACGCGCGAGCGAGTTTGTCTCCGCTCGAGCACGGCGCGACGAGAGAAGCGTCGCCGAGCGCGGTCGCGGGTCGCGCGCGCGCGATGAACTGCGGCCGTCGCGCGCGCGTCGCCGCGTCGACGCGAGAACGAGACGAGACGAGACAGGGTGGGCACCTCATCAGCTCGATGCCGCGACGCGACGCTGGCGACGACGAGTTTCGTTCGCGTTTCGACCGCGCACTCTCATCGCGCCCGCGGCACGCATGAGCGGCGAGTACGAGGTCACCGTGGACGTCACGCGGTTGGACGCGACGCCGAACCCGGCGCCGCTGGACGCGGAGCTCAACCTCGAGGCGCGCGAGCGCGGCGCGCGTCGGCCCGTCGCGTCGGATGTTTTAATGTTTTTCCTTCGCGCGCTCGCCTCGCCTCGCCTCGCCTCGCCGTCGTCGCGAACGCCGTCCCAACCCACCCACCCGCTACCTTCCTCTCGTCGCAGATCGACTACACCACGAGCGCGGACATCCCGGGCGCAAAGTGGGAGATCCGGTACGTGGTCGACATGGCCGCGAACCGCTACGTCATCGCGGTGCGTCGGCAGCCGTCCCGTCCATCGTCCATCCTCTCTCTCGTTCGTCCCGTCTGGTTCTGTTCAAAAAAACATCCATCATATCCGTCGTCGTCGGACCTCCTCCGTCCTCACGACGCGCGCCGCGACGCCACGAACCCTTCTAACCCCGTCCTAACAGGTCGGCGAGGGCGAGGTCGCGGACGTCGAGAAGGGCGCGAACGCGTTCAGGTTCCACAGCCCCGGGATGGAGCTGGACGGCGTGAAAAAGGTGCGTTCTTACAAAAGTTGTTCACCCTTTCCCGGTTTCAACATTTGATCGCGTCCCCTTTCAACTGACCGGTGAACTATTTTTGTATGGAACGACCCAAAGTCGTGGTTGAACAACGTCGGGCTGCTCCTCGCGGTGCTTCTGAACGCGAACGGCGAGGAGATGATACAGGTGTCCATGGTGACGCAGGTGATGAAGGGGAGCGACGGGAAGCTCGAGCGGTTCGTGATCAGCCCGCTGGAGTGATGCGATGGACGGGGGGGCGTTTGGCGTTTGGTTTTAGCCGCCCGTCCGATCGACGACGCCGTGGTCGTCAGCTAGCCGCGCGCGCGTCGCGAGTGTGCGATAGTAGTAAACGCGTCACCGGACGTTACAACCCCCACGCGCTTCAAATCATCACTCGCCGCCGTTCGCTGTTACGCAACCATCACTAAATCATCGCTCAATCGCTCGATCGATCTAGTTGCGGCCGCCACCCCCACCCTCCTTGCGCTGGAACCCGCCGCGGTTCCCGCCCCTGGTCTGGAGCGTCACGCCCGGGAGGTTACCCATGTTCAGAGACTTGAGCATGTCCATCGTGTCGCGGTCGACTTCGATCGTCTCCACCGCGAGCGCGGACTCGTCCGGAACAAAGTCCATGCGCCTTTCGCGTTCCTCCTCCTGGAGCTTGAGCGAGATCCCGCGCACGGGCCCGCGTTGGATGCGCTTCATGAGGTGCGTCGAGAACCCCGCGATCTTGTTCCGAAGACGCTTGGACGGGATGATGGCGACGTCCTCGCAGATCCGCTTGTTCGTCGCGAAGTCGAGGGTGAGGCGAGAGTAGTACTTCTCGATGATCACCCGCGACGCCTGAGCGGTGACGGTGGGGGTGGGATCGGGCGGGGACGGGACGCGTCAGCTGATGAGTTCGTTCGTTCCGCGGTGGGTTTCGATTCGAGCGACCGCGCGAGAGCGAAAACCCCGACCGCGGAGGGACGCGACGACGCGGCGACGCGCGCGCGTCGACGCGCGCGACGACGCGGCGACGCGCGCGGAACGTCGCGGAGCGGTCCAGGGGGTGGTCCCGGACGTTCCGCGGCGTCGGAACGCGCGCGACGACGCCGTCTCCGCGTCGGCCGCGGGCGACGATGGCGCGCGCGTCGTTCGCGCGACGGGAAAAACACCGCGCATCGCGCGCCCGCGACGAGGCGCCGTCCGCGGGCGATGCGACGCCGCCGGACGCGATGCGAGACGCGATCCCGCGAGGGACGCGGCGCGCGCGCGCGTCGACGCCGCGCGCGCGACGCGCGACGGCGTCCATCGCGGAAGGCTGCAGCCTTCCGCGCGCGATGCTCGCGCTCCGCGCGAGAAAACCCTAGTCCGCAGATTTACGCGCGCGGCTTCGCGAACGGAACGCGCGGAAGCGGCGCGCCGCGCTCGACGGAGGAACGAGCGGACGACGCGCACCTTCTTGACGGTCTTGGTGCGAACGCGACCCATGCTGGCTGAGCGACGTGCGTGTTCGACGCGCGCGCCTGGTTGAAGAGGGCGACGCGACGAGGCTCTCGATGCTTTTGAGAGAGCGAGGAGCGTCTGTACACGCTACAGGTTAACGACGGATATGGGCTCGGTTTCAAACCACGCCCCGATCGACCATCCGGTCAATTTGACCCGCACTTCTCGCAACTGACCGACGGTCGAAGCGATCATCACGTCCTTTCACCGCCGGTCTAAAATATTCCTCCCGTCCCGACGATGCGACGTCTACGTCTGGCATCGATCAGAGCGGACGACGCTCCGCGACCGTCTGGGCGTTCGATATCCGGCCGGCGTCCGGGCGTCGCGCCGATGCCGCCGCCGCCCCGTCCCATCGACGCGCGAGGCGGCGAAACCCGCGACGACGACGCGGCCGCCGCGCCGTCGACGTCGGCGGCGGCGTCGGATCCCGCCGCGGCGCCACCCCCGTCATCAACCTCGCCCCTCCGCACTTCGCCGTTGAGCGCGACGAACGTGCCGACGGTCCTCTCCAAGCTGCGGAAGTGGGGCGACTACGCGAGCTTCGGCGAGCCCGCGCTGCCGTCGAAGTTCATCCCGATGAAGACGCCGCTGTCGCCGACGCTGCTGCGCGAGGACACGTTCGAGAACGTCCTCCTGCTGCCAAACTTTCTCGCCGAGCAGCGCGAATCGCGCGGCCGCGACGTCGGCCTCGTCATCGACCTGTCCAACCACGACTGCCTGTACGGCGACGGCATCCCGGAGGGTCTCGAGCGCGTCCACGTCCGGAACGTCGCGAAAAGCGTCCCGGACATCGCGTGCACGAGCGAGGTCATCGCCGTCGCGTCCGAGTTTTGGTCGCGGCGGCCCAACGCGTTCGTCGCGATTCACTGCGCGTACGGGTTCAACCGCACTGGGTTCGTGTTGTGCTGTTACCTCATCGAGGCGTGCGGGCTGAGCGCGGACGACGCGCTCGCGTCGTTCGCGGCGGCGCGGCCGCCGGGGGTGAAGCACGACCGGTTCAAGGTGGCGCTGAGGAGGCGGTATCCGACGCCCGGGTGCGCGCCCGTGCCGCGCGACGACGCGGGGGAAGACGACGGCGGCGACGGCGACGCGGATCGCGACGGCGGCGACGACGGCGAGGTCGGGTCCGGGGGCGACGGCGGGGGAGCGCGCGGGGGCGAGGGGGAGTCGTGGCGGAACGAGACGTTGGATCTGGACAACGTCGCGGAGTTAGAGGAGGCGTTAGTCGAGCTCGAGGAAGAGCGCAGGGCGAGCTTGGACCGGGGGTCGTAGCGGTTCTACACCTAGTAGGATATTCAATCAGTGTGTGTAAATAACACACACACGTGTGTGTCCTTTCGTTGAAGCTCGTGACTTCACCGCGTTCTTCGAGAGTCGTCGTCCCCCGCCCCTCACTCGAGCCCGCGCAGGTGGTCGGCCGCGCGGTCGTCCCGTCCTCGCGTTCGCCCCCGTCCTCGTCGCGACCGTCGTCGTCGCGCGCGAGAGAAGGCGTCGTCGCCGAACCACCCGCTCAGGTCGTCGGGAGGCGCCGAGTGCCATGCCGTACGAGTCGTTCCCGCCGTTCGCGATCATCGTGGGAGCGATCACCGCGATGGGGGGCGTGCACTACGCCGTGCAGATGCTCTACGAAGGGAAGCCGAAGCCGGTGGGGCAGGATAACTTCGATCGGCTCATGAAGTACCGCGACGAGCGCGTGCGAGCGGAGGCGAAGGTGCGCGACGACTCCCTCGGCTCGACCGAAAGAAGACGCCCCCCCGTCGCCCCCCGTCGAGAGGCCGTGCGGTCAGATTTAGGGTTTCTTTTCGTCTCCGCCCGCGCTTCCGACCACCTCGCGCTCTCTCTCTCTCTCTGTCGTCGACGCTTCACGTCATCTCGATGCGCACGGTGCTGACGACGCGCGTCCTCTCTCTCTCGACTCCTCAGAGCGCGAAGCCGGTGTTGTGATGCGCGGAGGCGCGAAGAAACGCGGGCGCGGCGACGGGCCGTCGCCGGAACGGTCGCGCCGACGGCCGCGCGCGCGTAGGGAGGGTTCGCCCGCCGCGGACCCTCGCGCGTTGTAATGTACGAAACGTGTTAGTCACACTCGAACGCGCGTGATGTATGAGCGCGTCGTGCCGGGTGTCGTCCTCGAAAGAGCGCCACAGAGCGCGAGGGCGGGCCGCCATGACGACGCGCGCCCTCGTCCGCTGTTGGGCGAGTGTCCGATGTTCAAAGCGACGTCGGGGTGGAGTTGAAAGGCGTCAGTTGGAGTTGAAAGGCGCCGAGGGCGGGGATTGAAAGCGAGGGATGGGCGGAGAGAAACGCCGGGCAAAGTCCTTAAGGATCGGCGTTCACCACGCGAACGGGGTCGTATGGAAACCAGTGTCCCGCCTGAGAAACCATCCATCAGCATCATATCATCAGTGCCGTGTTGTTCGTTTCCGTCAGGTTTCCGTCCTCCTGTCCGATCGCACAACGCGTCGCGCGAAGAGCGGGCGCGCGCGATGTCGTCCCTCGCGTCGTCCTCCCTCGCGCGCTGCGCGTCCTCCCCGCGCGCCGTCGCGTCCGCGCGGAGACGCGCGCGCCGTCCCCGCGTCGTCGTCGTCGTCCGCGCGGCGGGGGACGCGGCCGATGACGCCAGCGCGACGAGCGACGACGACGACGACGCGCGGAGGATCGCGTTCATGACCGCCAACTACCGTCCGTGGATCAAGTCCGAGGAGGACGCGGTGAAGTGCCTCGCGCACATAAGGAAGACCGAGGGGTTGATATTGAACGTGGAGAAGGCGGCGTCCGTGCTCGCGAGCATCAAGGCGGACCACGAGAAGAGCACGCCCAAGGACGTGCCGTTCAAGCTCCCGCAGATTTATCCGGGCTTCCTCCTGATCCTCCAGAGGAGCTCGGACAAGGCGGCGTGATCGATGATGTCATCCATCATAGACGTTTAATTTAACGCGAAGAAAGAAGAACTATGTTGTGTGCACATCGTGACAGCGATGCGCGATGCTCGAGCGACTACTGTGCGACTCGCTCGCGCCCGCGACGTCTACGGCGGCGCCGTCTGGCGTCGTTCCGCGCGCGACGCGAGGCCGCGTAACATCTGCGACTTCGCCGGCGACGGCGCCGGGCTCCTCTTCTCGTCTCCTCCGTTCGCGCCGCCGCCGCCGCCGCCGCCGCCGTTCGCCGTTCTTCTCGACGCGGACGACGGCCGGTCGATGAACTGCCTGAGCTTCGCGAGGGATTCGCCGTCGCTCCTCGCGCTCCCCGGACGCGGCGGCGGCGGTTTCGACGCGGACGGCGCCGTCGTCGTCGTCGTCGTCGCCGCCGCCGTCGTCGTCGTCGCGCCAGCCTCGACGCCGACCTCTCCCCTCCGCGACGCCTGCCGCGCCGGCCCGGGGGACGCGCGTCCCAACTCCTCCTTCATCTCTCCGCGCATGCGCCGCTCGTTCATCGTGATCTCCGCGATGACCCGCGGCGGGACGTTGTCGACGGTGAGCTTCGCGCTGCGCTTCCGCGAGATGATCCGCTTCATGACCTTCTCCGCGGCTTTCCCGGTCTCGCCGCCGCCGTCGTCGTCGTCGCCGTCGCCGTCGCCTTCGTCGCCGTCGCCGTCGCCGTCGCCGTCGCGCGCCGCGGCGGCGGCGGTTCGGTGCGCGCGCGCGTCCGAACCCCTCTCCGCCGCGTCCGTCGCGGCGGCGGCGGCAGCGTTCGCGTCGCCGTCGCCGTCGCCCGCCGCCGCCGCCCTCAGCCCAGCCTCACCGCCGCTCTTCTTCTTGACAACCCCCGCCCCGTCCTTATCCTTACCCCTGACCGACCCCAACGCCTCCGCGTGCGCGTCGATGACGCCCTGCAGCCGCGTCAGCACCGCGTCGAAGCTCGGCCTCGCGCCCGGCTCCTGCGCCCACGCGTCTTCGATCAACGCGTCGTACGACGCCAGCTCCCCGAACGTCGGCTTCGGCGTCGCGTCCAACGGCGGCCGCGACGCGTCGTCCACGACCGCGTGCATGAGCTGCCACTGCCCCAACGACTCCCACGGGAGCTTCATCGTGCGCAGTTCCCACAGGACGACCGCGAAGGAGTACACGTCTGAAGCGGTGCTGTAGGACGCCGCGCGAAGCACCTCGGGGGCCATCCACCGCGGCGAGTGCAGACCGCCTTGCGAGTGCTGCGCGGCGGCGGCGGCGACTCTGCCGCCCGGGAGCGCGCCGGTGGTCGCGCTCGCGACGGCGACGCGCGAGAGGTTGAAGTCGCCGACTTTGACGCGGAAGTACCGGTCGACCATCAGATTCGGGGATTTCAAATCGCGATGAATGATCGGCGGCGAGCACGCGTGAAGGTAGCACATCCCCGCGGCGGCGCCGAGAGACATCTGAAGCCGCACGCGCCACTCCAGCGGCGGTACCCCGGGCTTGCAATGCCTCTGAAGGACGCTGTACAGAGACCCGCGCGCGCAGTACTCTTCCACGATCGCCGGCGGCGAGCGCACCGCGCCGAGCAGGAGGACGATGTTCGGATGCCGCAGGCGCGCCATGATCGAGACTTCGCGTTCGAGCTCGTCGAGAACCTCCGCGGCGGCCGCCTCGTCCGCGTCCCGCGTCGTCTCCGACCGCGGGTCGTCCGAGTCGTGGGTTCCGTCCGAGTGGTGGGTTTCGTCGTCGGCGGCGGTCGCGCGCGCGTTCGCGTCGTCCCCCGCGCCCTCGTGCGCCGCCGCCGCGGTGGCGCCGATCGCCAACCGACCCGGGTACCGCCCGCGCTGTTGCTTCAACAGAGGGTCGTCCCCGCCGGTGAAACTCGCGGGCGGGCCTATGAGCTTCACCGCGACCTCCGTGTGCTTGTTCCACACCGCGACGTACACCCTGCCGAAGCTGCCTTCGCCGACGCACTTTTTCAACCGAATGTCTTCGTACGGAATGAGCGCCGTGTTCGACGAGAGCCCGTCGACGCGCGCGGAATTCTCCCCCCTCGAGGGCGTGCTCGGCGCGGACGACGACGACGGAGAGCTCCCCCCCGCGGGATGATACCCCCCCGATGACGCGTCGCCCGCCCTGCGGATGCGAGCGCCCGCCGGCGCCGCATCCTTGGGGGAGTACCGCGCCGCCGCGGTTCCCCCGGGTTTGTTCGCCGCCGCCGCCGCCGCGACCGCGGCTTCGAGCTCCGCGACGGGCCAGAGCTTGATCGAGCCAAACTTCCCGGCGGTGACGATACCGACGTGCCCACCGCCGTCGACCGCACGCAGGAGCACGATCCCGCTTCGGTGGACCTTGATGCGCGCCGGCGGGCTCGGTTTCGTCGCCGTCGTCGCCGTCGCCGCTGTCGCCGTAGCCGCGACGCCTCCGCCCGCCTCCGCGAGCGCTTTCACGCTCGGCGTGCTCCCCCACGCGCCGCCGCCTCTCGGGAGCGACACGATCTCCATGTACCCTCTCGACAGACCGACGCACAGGAAGCCCTCGATCGCGGCGGCGGCGACAGCCTTCGCGCCGCCCTTCTTCGCCTCTGTCAGAAGCTCCGCCCTCGCGCCGACGGCGATACCGCCGCCGCCGCCGCCGTCGCCGCCGCCGCCGGCGTACCACAACTGCGTCGCGCCGCTCGCGTGCACCGTCGCGAGCTGCGACGCCGCCGGTATCGGCACGAGCGCGACGCACGGTCCCAAGTCCCTGTGCGGGCACACCGCGACGCACTTCCCTTCCGCGACGTCCCACGCCTCCAATACGCCGTCGTCCGCGCTCGCCCAGCAAATCGGCCCGAAGCGGATGAGCTCTCGAATCCCCGCGTCGTTTCGCCGCCGCCGCCCGTCCTTCGCGCCCCATCGCAGCAATACCGCCGCGTCCGCGACCTGCGTCTCGATCGGCGTCGGCGCCGTCGACGCGGACGTCACCGGCGGCGAGATGACGCGCTCGTTCTCGACGTCCAGCGGCCTCGCGTCGCCGCGACCGCCGACGCAGAGCGTCCGCGTGATCGTCACTCGGTCCTCGGGCGCGTCCGGGGCTTCGCACTCGACGATCGTGCCGTCGTTCGCGCCGACCCACGCTTTTCCTCGCGCGGTCGGCGTGACCGCGGTCACGGTGACGCCGCTCGAAACCCCGGAGAGGAGCTTCAGCTTCGTCGCGACGCCCCACCGCGACCCCTCGTCCGCGTCCCAGGTCTGGACCTCGCCGCGTTTCGTCCCGGTCCAGAGTAACGCGCTGCTCTCCTCCGACGCCATCGCGGTGACCTCGCCGAGGCACGTGCCGCCCGCGAACGCGCAGCAGACGACCTTGGAAGAAGGGCGCTCTTTATCGAGGGACCCGCCGCTCGTCGACGTCGATTTCGATTTCGATTTCGACGCCTCGCCGCCGCCGTCGCCGTCGTCGTCGTCGTCGTCCACGAGCGCGCGCCGACCGTCCAGCGTCCGTCGGTGCTGCAGGAACAGGTCGTACGCGCACAGCGTCTTGCTTCGATTGCTCGCCCACCACAGTTCGCTTCCGTCCACGCCCGCGGCGCACATCGCGCGGACGTCCCCGCCGATCAACCACGGCGCGAACGCGCCTCTCAACACGCGCGTGCGGCGGTCCGGCCCCGCGCGCAGCGTGCTCATCCCGCCCTTCACGCCGGGCTTCCTCTTCCCCGTGGACGCGGAGAACCCTCGCGCGGTGGCCGTGGTGCCGCCGACGCCTAAACCGCCGACCGCGCCCGTGAGCGTCCACAGCTGTCGCTCCAACGTCTCCAAATCAACGCGGAGCTCGTCGAATTTAAACTCCGTCGCGCGGTAACGCGCGAGCCTCGCGAACTTCTGTGCGCGGCTATACTGCCCGTACACCCTCGCGCGCGCGACCGCGAGCCCGAGCGTGGAGAGGATGCCGCTGCAGATGCGCTTCAGCTGAAGCAGCGTGATCTGATCGAGCGCGGGGGACACCGCGTCCGCCTCCGCGAGCGCGACGCTCACCGCGACGGCGGCTCCCATCACCACCGCGCACTTCTCGCGGTGCGACACCGCGGCGCGCGTCGCGAGCTCGAGCTCGTTCGCGGCGTCTCCGCACGCGTTGAAGATGCCGCGGAGATCGTTCGTCGCCACGGAGACGGGCTGCTGCGCGTTCACGCTCATCGCGTTATTCGTCGAAGACGCGGCGGATCCTCCTCCTCCTCCTCCTCCTCCGGGGGAGGCGCTCCCTCCGCTGAGCCGTCCTCCTCCCAGGCCCAGGCCCAGGCCGCCGCGAGGGGAGGGAGACGCGTGCCGCGGGGTCCCGCCGTGCCGCGGCGTCGACCGCGCGGACGGCGGCGCGGTGGTCGTCTTCAGCGGGCCGAGCGCGTCCGGGGGATCGACCACCGCCGCGTCGCCTCCTCGGACCGCTCCAGCTGTGCGCCGATCGCGCTCGTCGCGCTCGCCGCTCGCGCGCGGCGACGACGACGGTGCCGCGTCCACCTCGACGTCCACGTCGCCGAGGCTCAGGACGCCGTCCGACGTCGCCGCCTTCGTCGGCGACAACGCGGGAGACATGACGGACGGCGACGGACGGGGAAGGAGGGGCTCGCCTCGCGGACGGAACGGCACGCCGCTCGCCGCCGCGATCGATCGTACGATCGACCTGCGCTACGACGACCGGACGCCTCCTCGGCGGGTCGGCAACTTACGCGCGGACTCCCATCGAGTCGATCGACGCCTCCGTCGTGGTCTCACGACGACGTCCGATACGACAGCGCGGCGGTCTGAGCGCGCGCGTCGTGCGTCGCGCCCGCGTGTGACGCCCGCGCCCGGGCCTGAGGCGTTTACAAAACTGTTTGAAGACGAGGAGTGCGAGTGGCGCGCGCCGCGCCGCTCCGGTGGGCGTGCTCCTGCTGCTCCGCGCGCATTTCAGATCTCCGCGCGCGCGGCGCCTCGCGGAAGGACCACCGAGGGCGAACCGCCCCTCGAGCCGTTCAAGCTGTTCAACTACGGCACGTCCTCCTCCTCCTCCGCCGCGATGCCGCAGACGGCGATGGACAAGGTGAAGCTCATGGTCGGCATGGAGCCCTCCGCGGAGCCGGAACTCCTGGACGAGCTCAACAATTGCTTCGAGCTCACGCGGATGCAACGCTTGTACGGGTTCTGCATCACCGTCTTCTGCGGGATCGTGTGCTCGTTCCTCGCGTCGCTGATGTGGCTCAACCCTCGAAAGTTCGCGATCCTGTACACGCTCGGGAACGTCCTCTCGCTCGGGAGCACGGGCTTCCTCACCGGGTTCTGGAATCAGCTGAAGAACATGTTCAAGGGCACGCGGTTCGTCGCGACGCTCGTGTATCTGGGCGCGATGGTCATGACGTTGGTGTCCGCGTGTTACTTCCAGTCGTTCGGGATGACGTTGGTGTTCTTAGGCGTGCAGTGGTGCGCGCTCGTGTGGTACTGCCTGTCGTACATTCCGTACGGACGGCAGATGGTCGGCGGGTGCCTGAAGTCGTGCTTCGGAGGCAGCGGGGACATGTTTTAGTGGTAACTTTATTATTAACCGAGCGACGGCGCCGTCGACGGACGCGGGGGGTCGTCGTTAAGTAGCAACCTGCGGCGCGCGTATTCACGTGATGATACTGCAACTTATGTCGCCTCTCACATCGTTCGTCGCCTTCTTCCTCTCTATCTATTCTAACGAGGGGGGCGGCGCGGGTCCTCCTCCCGGTCCCGGTCCTCCTCCCGGTCCCGGTCCCGGTCCGCCGGCGTCTCCCGCGGCGTATCGCGCCTTGGCCTCCGCGAACATCTTCGTCTGCAGCGCGAGCGCCTCCTCCGCGCTCATCGCGTTCGCCGCCGCCTTCTTCTTCGTCTTCTTCCCCTCCCTCTGCTCCGCGTCGAGCTTCTTCTCTTCCTCCCACACCTCGTTCACCGCGGGGAGGTACGCGTCGAACTCAAGCGCTTCGAGCGCTTTGACGACGTGCTCGGGCGTGATCGTCGTCTTCCCCTCCTTGTCGCTGATCTCGCTCGCTTCGCCGCTCACGGCTTGGATGAACTCGTTGCACGCCTCTAAGATCATGTCCTTGACGTCGTTGCCCATCTTCAGGCCGGGGGGGAGGTTTTGGTTGATGAGTTTCACCACCGAGGCTGCGGGCGGACGGGAAGGGGGCGGGACGGAGGTCATCAGGACGTTCGGTTGTTACGACGAGGGTTCGGTTCGGTTCGCGCGAGGAGGATTTCGAACGGGGCGTCCTCGCGGCGCGCGCGCGCGGCGAACGAACGAAGGACGCGACGGCAGGCAGCGCGGGACGCACATCTAGGCAGCGAGCCTTCCCCCTCTTCCGCCATGACGACGACGGGAACGAACTTCTTCCGCGTTCGATGCGAACGCTCCGGTCTGCCTGCGTGCGCGCGCGGCGGATTTTGATGACTGGACGACGCGACGCTCGTCTGGCGGGACGAGCACGATGATCGAAAAACAGCGCACGAACGCCCGCTCGCTTCCGACAAACCAAACTACGCCCACCCCCCGCGATCAATCCGACCGCGTCTCGCCCACCCACTCGCTCATTCAAACCATCCGTCGTCGCGTCCACTCCCCTCCCCGCGCCGCCGCCGGGCTCAGCTCCCCATCTCCGCGGACGTGTACACCTCCCGTCCCGTGCCGTGCACGAAGATGACCCTCGGCAATCCCTTCACGAGCGCCTCGATGTATCTGGCGTACGCGCTCGGATTTCGCATCACGATCGCGTCCGGGTCGGGCAAGTTGACGATCACGAGACGCGCGTCCTGGCTCTTGCCGCGGATGATCTTGTTCAGCGCGGCGGGGCCGCTCGCGTCCTCGACCCAGCCGCCCGCGGCGGCGGCGGCGGCGGCGGCGGCGTCGGTTTTTTTCGTCGCCGCCGGCTGCGGCGCGGGGGAGTACGACGCGGTGACGTCGTTATCTACGAAACCGACAGACTTGGAGCGTTTTCGCACCGCCGGCGGATTCGTATCGGCCTCCTCCTCCTCGAGGATGATCACGTCGTCGGACGTCACCGACGAGACGCTCGGCCGCGCGTCCGCCGCGCCTTCGCCCGCCTCCGCCTCCGCCGCCGCCGCCGCCGGAGGCGGCCTCGGCGAGTCGTCCGCGATGGGCGCCAGCGGCGGCTTCGCGGGCTTCTCCCCGCTCACGCTCGACATGTCGAAGATAGACGACAAGCTCGCGTGCTCGTACGGCGACGCGTCCGCGGACTCGTTGCTGCGGCGGTCGTGCCTTCGTCGCGCGAGCAGCGTGTTCTCGACGTCCCTGTGGTCCAACCCCTGCACGAGGTCAATCTCGGACGGGAACGCTTTTCGAAGCGAGAGCCCGGCTTTCTTCGAGCTCTCCAGAGACGGCGAGGACGTGGACGCGCGACCGGGCGGGGAGACGTCCCCGGAGCGCGGTGGCGTCGCGTTCCCGGACGACGGATCGTCGAGCGAATCCCTTCCTCCCCTCGGGGTGCCCGTTCCCGGCGTCCCCCCGAGCGAATCCTCGCCGAGGCGGCCGAGGCCCGCGCCCGCGTCCTTGTCCTTGTCCTTCTTCCCGCCCGTCGCCGCCAACAGCGCGTCGCGGAACTGCTCCGCCTGCTCCTTGCGCATCGTCCAGTCGTGCGTGTACGCGTACATGTCCGCGTCCTCGCCAGCCTCGACGACGGACACCTCCGCGTCGATGCGAAACTCCGCCAGAACCTTCTCCAGCCCGCGTCGCACCGCGCTCGGGTCTTGCGCCGACTGCAGCACCGTGTGCACGCGAAGCTTGCACCCGGACCACGTCTTGTGACGCAACAGCAAGTGCGCGATCATGAGGAGTAAGCCGCCGTCGTGCAGGACCCACCACACGTCCACGAAGCCCTCCGCTTTGTCGGCGTCGGACGGTTTCGGGAAGTCGTCGAGGCCGAGGCACAGAAGCACCGCCTTCTCCGCCGCGGTGCACTCGCACACGGTCTCGACGAGCACCTGCGCGGCTTCCTCTTTCGCGTCGTCGTCGTCGTCGTCGACGCCGTCGTCCGCGTCCTCGTCGAAGTCCACCGCGTTCCTTCGCGGCCAGCCGAGCAAGACGGTGTTCGGCTCTAAACCGCCGAATCCTAAGGGTCGTTCCATACGAGCGAACGTCGGGGTGGAGTTCAAAGGCGTCAGAAGCGGAGTTGAAAGGCGTCGAGGGCGGGGGTTGAAAGCGAGGGACCCTGGGCGGAGAGATGCGCCGGGCAAAGTCCTTAAGGATCGGCGTTCACCACGCCAACGCGGTCGTATGGGGACCAGTGTATAGAACGCACC
>MDSW01016467.1_pt1 | contig 17164 bp, 20 predicted proteins | sample 811171 | NCBI WGS metagenome assembly MDSW01 (sample SAMN05326641, study PRJNA326480) | marine metagenome | isolation source: seawater | place: Atlantic Ocean: North West | collected 2012
AATATGGAAGAGTGGGTGAGAGGCTGAAACCAGTCGTTTGCTAAATGACCGTGCGAGGAAACTTGTACCGAGGGTTCGAATCCCTCCTCTTCCGCCATATATACCTATAATGATAAAGAATAATTATAAATTATTAGATAAAAATACTTTAATATTTTATTAAATGAACAAAAAACCGTTAATATCAATCATTACAGTTTGTAAAAACTCAGAACTTACTATTGAAAAAACAATAAAGAGTGTAATTAATCAAAATTATCAAAACATAGAATATATATTAATTGACGGAAAATCAACTGATAAGACTTTATCAATTATAAAAAAATATAAAAAAAAGATTAAAAAAATTGTAAGCGAAAATGATAAAGGAATATACGATGCATTTAATAAAGGATTAAAATTAGCAAAAGGAGATTTAATAGGTTTTGTTAATTCAGATGATATTTTAATTCAAAATGCATTAAGCATCTTGGTAAAATATTATAATAATTATCCAGATAAAGATTTTTTTTTTGGTTCAGTAAAAAAACATTGGAAAGTAATACATGGTTATAATCCTTGGAAAATACATTTTATGTGGGGATTTTATACCAGCCATTCAACAGGATTTTATATTAAAAAAAAAGCAGCAAAAAAGCTTGGTAATTATAGACTAAAATATAAATTTTCTGCTGACTATGATTATTTTTATAGAATGATTGTTCATCATAAAATGAAAGGAATAGGAACAAAAAAAAATGAATTATTTGGTATTTTTAGTCGTGGTGGATATTCTAGTAAACATAATTTTTTAGATCATCTTAAAGAATGTACAAAAATAAGAATTGATAATAGACAAAATAAATTTATTGTTTTAATAACTTTTTTAATGAAATATTTTTATAATTTAAGAAAAATTATATAATCTTTATCTATATTAAAAAAGAGGATCGTCTTTGAAAAAATTTTTCATTTTTATTGGTTTTTGTTCAAGAATATATCTATAAACGTTATAATTTTCTAAAACACGTTGTACATAATTTCGAGTTTCTCTGAATTTTATAAGTTCTATCCAATCAACATAATTAATTTGTTTTTTCTGTGGATTTTTATTTATTTTTTTCCAATACTTAACTCTTTTAGGTCCAGCGTTATAAGCCGCTATAGCAAAAGGGTATGCTCCATCATAATTTAATATAAGACCAGCAATATAATAAGAACCTAAATTAATATTATATTCAGGGTCTGTTGTTAATCTTGATTTTGAATAAGGGAGTCTGGATTGTTTAGCTACTATTTTAGCAGTATAGGGCATCAATTGCATTAATCCTTTAGCTCCTGCGTGACTATTCGCACTTAAATCAAACTCACTTTCCTGTCTTATAATTGATAGAATAAAGGCACTATTGGGAATTTTTCTTCCATTTATATATTTAGGTGTACTAATTATGGGGTAGTTGAATTTATTATGAAATCTTTTTTGGTATGAAGCTAATTTTGAAATTTGTATTGCAAAATCAAATCTTCCAATATTTGTTGATAATTCTGCTGCTAAAATTTCACTACCACTATTAATATTATCATTGGCTAAATGTCTTAATATATGTTTTGTATATTTGTCCTCATTTAAAGCGTCTAATAAATAAACAACTTTAACTAATTCTTTTTGGAAAAAATAATCTCTATATTTTTTATTTACTTCTATATCCTTTGAAAGTTCAAAGTTATTATTTGGATTTAATTCTAAGAAGGCTAATTGTCCGTAATAAGTTGTTAGATAATTTGCTGCTTCATTAAACCATTTAGAAGATAGCTCATTATTACCTAATTTTTTATAAGTTTTACCTAACCAATATCCTCCTCTTGAAGTACTAATAGGATAACTTACATTGTTATAAAAATTTTCAAAATGATCTTTTGCTAATAATGGGTCATCTAAAAAACTTAATGCTATCCAACCACTCATCCATTCAGCTTCAGCAAAATCTGGCCCTTCTGTCATTGCATGATTACTTGCAATTTTGTAAGCTAATTCATATTTTTTTTTGTAAATTAGTGATCTTGAAATTATCTCACGTTCAGTCCACCATTTATCAGGTCTGACTAAATATTCTTTAGTATTTTTGGTTTTAATTAGAATTTCAACTGAGCTATCAACTCTTCCTCTTTTTCTTCTCCATTTTAATCTATCATAATTTAATCCAGCATCATTCTTAAACTTTATTGGCACTTGTTTAATAGCTTGATCTACTCCATAAGATTTACTCATTAAAAGTTGCCGAGCATTATATAAAAGCTGATAATCTTTGGGTAAATAACGTAATAATCTTTTCAAATCCCAATACTTATTATTCCAAGCTAAATAATCTGCTCTTTTGATATAGTCATTAGCGTTTAAGTACTTTTTAAATTTTTTTCTAAAAAATTTTAATTCAGATTTGCTTAAATCTGCAGTAATCCAACCCTCCTTAATCAAACTAATTCCTAAATTATTATTTCCAGTTAATATATAGCTTTCACCTAGAATCATTTTACCGTAACCACTAAGAGGTCCTTTTTGATCATACCAGGCAATAATTTTATTTGGGGTTATTTTATTATTAGATAATTTATGTTCTGCTAGATATCTTAATCTATTAATTCTTGGATAATTTTCATTTTTTTTAATAAAAGTTAAATAATCATAGAACGATGCATTGTTACCACTTGTTAATAAATGCTTCCATTGGATAAAATTATAAATAGATTTATCCCTAGCTTTTTTTGATATTTTTAATGCACTAGTCCAATTGGATTTTTTCATTTCATTTATAGCTTTTTTCGCTATGGAAACATCTTTTTTTCTATAATATTTTGATGAAATGATTTTGTTTTTCTTATTTATTCTAGCAATTATAGGTTTTTTCTTAGGTAATAAAAATTTTGGTTTTTTATATGTTTGTTGATTTTCAGTTATTTTTTTAGATTCTTGAGTTAAAATTTCTTTTTTTGGTTTAGGCAAAGGTTTTAATAAATTTAAAGAAACTTTCTCTTTAATTTCTTCTTCAGTTAATAGAGGTTTTTTTAAAGGTATTAAATTTTTTTCATTAGCAAACAAATACTCAAAATTTAGGGTAGAAAAAAAAATGCAACTAACAAAAAATAATAATTTTTTACGCATAATCTTTATTATGTGAATCAATAAATTATGTTATAAGTATTTATGTTTAAAGGTTCAAATGTAGCTTTAGTCACTCCGTTTAAAAATAATAAACTTGATGAGGAAACTTATATCAAGTTGATTCATTTTCATATCGAAAATGGCACAAATGGCCTTGTTCCAGCTGGAACAACCGGTGAATCACCCACTTTAAGTCATGCTGAGCATGAAAAAGTGATTGAACTTTGTGTAAAAGAAAGCAAAAGTAAATTACCTGTCTTTGCAGGCACAGGATCAAATTCGACTGAAGAAGCAATATCTTTAACAACCCATGCAGAAAAAATTGGAGCAAATGGAGCTCTTATAGTTACGCCCTATTACAACAAACCAACTCAAGAAGGATTATACCAGCATTACAAAGCAATAAATGATAAATGTGGAATTCCAATTATAATTTATAATATACCTGGCAGATCTGTAATTGACATGTCTGTTGATACAATGGCAAGACTATATGAATTAAAAAATATTATAGGCGTTAAAGATGCCACTGGAGATTTAAGTAGAGTAGATGAAACATTAAAAAAACTCGGTAAAGATTTTTTACAACTAACGGGAAATGATGATAATGCTTTTGAATTTAATAAAAAAGGAGGAGTAGGGGCTATAAGTGTTACAGCCAATATTGCACCAAAACTTTGTTCTGATTTTCAAAAATTTTCAAAATCAGAAAATAATAGTGAAATTAAAGAAGCGGAAAGATTAAATACAATTTTACAACCAGTGCATCATGCAATGTTTGTTGAAAGCAATCCAAGTCCAGTAAAGTATGCAGCAAAATTATTAGGACTTTGTGATGATATTGTTAGACTACCTTTGGTAAATGTAACTGAAAAAACGAAAGAAATAATTAAAAAATCTCTACAGTCAGCAAAATTACTTTAATGACTAAAAAAACCATTCCTGGTTTAAAGATTATTTGTTTAAATAGAAAAGCTAATTTTAATTATTTTTTTGAAGATTTTATAGAAGCTGGAATAATTTTAAAAGGTTCAGAAATAAAATCTGTTCGTGAAGGAAAAGTTAACATCGCTGATTCCTATGCAATTGAAAAAAAAGGTGAAATAGTATTAATAAACTCTCATATTGCTAAATATAAACAAGCTAGCATTTCAAATCATAAACCTACAGATGAAAGAAAATTATTACTAAATAAAAGAGAGATAAATAAATTAATTGGAAAAATACAAAGAGATGGACTTACAATTGTACCAACAAAAATGTATTTTAAAAAAGGTAAAGCAAAAATTGAAATAGGTATAGGAAAAGGAAAAAAGAAATATGATAAAAGAGCTACAAAAAAAAATAGAGATTGGAACCGTGATAAAGCCAGATATATTAGAAAATCAAGCTAATCTTATTTATATAGGAATTGGTTCAAATCTTGGAAATCGATTTAATAATATCGAATTAACCAAATTTCTTTTATATTTTAATGGAATACATATTGTTCAAAGCTCAAGTTATTACGAAACTTTATCCTGGCCTGATCCAAAAAAACCAAAGTTTTTAAATATAATAATTTCAATTAAATCAAATTTACTTCCTGAAAAATTATTAACAATTTTTAAAAAAATTGAACAACATTTAGGCCGTAAAATAACTAAAAAAAATTCTCCCAGAGAATGTGATATAGATATTATTGATTATAAAAAAAGAATTATTAAAGGTAATATTACAATACCTCATAAAAAAATGCATAAAAGGAATTTTGTTTTGATTCCACTATACGAAATAAATAAAAGCTGGATACATCCTAAATTTAAAACAAATATTAAAAAACTTATCTTTTCCTTACCAATTAAAGATATTAGATCTATTAAACAAATTTAAATTAATGTTATAATGTGACCCTCTATGTTAAATTCGAATGACTTAATAAATAAAGTTAAAGTTTATAATAAATTTTTAGACTCAGAATGTTTAAATAAAGCTTATAATTTTGCTGTTAAAGCTCATCATAACCAAAAGAGAGCTTCAGGTGATCCTTATTCAATTCACCCGATTGAAGTTGCAAATATTTTAACTGATCTTAAATTAGATTCAGCAACAATTGCTACAGGCCTACTTCATGATACAATTGAAGATACGTTTGCAACATATGAAACCATTAAAGGAGAGTTTGGTGAAGAGGTCGCCGAATTAGTTAATGGAGTAACAAAAATCTCTGTTTTTGAAAATACTGCTGCTGCTAATTCTAAGGCTGAAAATTTTCGAAAACTTATTTTGGCTACTTCAAAAGATATTAGAGTTTTATTAGTTAAATTAGCTGATCGTTTACATAACATGAGAACAATTAAATCAATTGAGAAAGAAGAAAAAAGGAAAAGAATTTCTCAAGAAACAATGGAAATTTATGCACCATTAGCAGACAGAATGGGAACTCATAGTATTAGAGACGAATTAGAAGATTTATCATTTGAAATTTTAAACAACGATGCAAGAAAATTAATTTTAAACAGACTTAATGAAATTAAAAAAGATAAAGAAGATATTTTTGAAAATTTATCTTTAGAAATAAAAAATTTATTAAATGAAAATAATATTAATGCTGATATTTTTGGAAGAGAAAAAACTCCTTTTTCAATTTGGAGAAAACTACAAAAAAAACGAGTTTCTTTAGAACAAATTACTGATATTATTGGTTTTAGAATAATTTTAGATTCTGTTGACGAATGCTATCAAACTCTTGGTGTTTTACATAAAAAATGGAATTGTATACCTGGTAAATTTAAAGATTATATTTCTTCGCCTAAAATTAACGGCTATAAATCTCTTCACACTGCAGTTATTGGTTCCTTAAAAAAACCAATTGAAATCCAAATTAGAACTTCACAAATGCATGAATTTGCCAAAAGAGGAATAGCATCACATTGGAAATATAGATCATCAGAAAAATTTAATTCTTTAATTTGGAAAGAATATGATTGGTTAAAAGACTTAGTAGAAATAATAGAAAAAAATGAAAATCCTGAACATTCATATGAATATACAAAGCTACAAATGTTCCAAGAAAATGTTTTTTGTTTTACTCCTAAAGGTTCTGTTATTAAACTACCAAAAAATGCTACTCCAATTGATTTTGCTTATGCTGTCCATACAAAAGTGGGTGACACTGCCATTGGTTGTGAAATTAATGGTAATAAAAAAGAGCTTCAAACTATATTAAGAAATGGAGATAGAGTAAATATTCTAACATCTAAAAATCAGTCTCCATCTTTACACTGGCTACCTGTTACTAAAACCGGTAAAGCAAGATCTGCTATAAGAAAATATTGGCATGATAAAGGTGAGGAAAAAGAACAAAAAGTTAAAAAATATAACACTACTTTATGGATATCTTTGCCAGATAAACCGGGTCAATTGGGTAGTATTAGTTCATTAATAGGAGATCATAAGCTCAATATTTCTAATTTGGTTATGGCAGGAAAAAATCCAAACTATATTAATTTTAAATTTCAACTCATAATTACTAATCTTAAAAATTTTACAAATTTTATTGCGCAGCTTAAACAAAAAGGTATAAAATTTAAAATAATTAGACACGAAAATACAAGAAATGCTTTCACACAAAAAATCCTTAGATATTTTAAAAAAAACTAATGCATTGTTAGAAGGTCATTTTGTTCTATCATCTGGATTACATTCACCTAAATATATCCAATGTGCAAAACTTTTAAGCTTTCCAAATTACGCAGATAAAATTTGCAAATCTTTAGCAAGTAAAATTAAAAAAAATTTTAAAAAAATTGATTTAATTTTAGCCCCAGCTATGGGAGGTATTATAATAGGTTATGAAATTGGAAAGCTTTTAAAAAAAGAGACAATTTTTTGTGAAAGAACAGACGGGAAATTTTCTCTTAGACGAGGTTTTTTTATTAAAAAAAATTCCAGAGTATTAATTATTGAGGACGTTATAACTACAGGCAAATCTAGTATGGAATGTGTAAAATTAATCAATAAAGCTAAAGCAAAGTCAATTGGTTTTGCATCAATAATTGACAGATCAACTAAAAAATCTTTAAAGATAAAAAAAAAAATTATTTCTCATTTGAAAATCAAAGTACCTATTTATAAAAAAAATCAATTACCTTTGAGCTTAAGATCTATACCAATTTCAACTCCAGGAAGCAGATTTACTAAGTGAAAAGATTAGGTGTTAATATAGATCATGTTGCAACAATAAGAAATGCTAGAGGTGAAGCTCATCCATGTCCTATTTCTGTTGCAAAATTTATTAAAAAAAAAGGTATTAACTCAGTTACAATACATCTTAGAGAAGACCGAAGACATATAAAAGATATTGATGCAAAAAAAATTTGTTCAATTAAAGGTTTGAAAGTTAACTTAGAAATTTCAACTAAAAATAAAATGATAATTAATGCTATTAAAATTAAACCAAATTTTGTTTGTATTGTTCCTGAAAATCGAAAAGAAATAACTACTGAAGGTGGATTAGATTTAAAAAATAATAAAAAAAAAATAAAAATAATTATAGATAAATTCAAAAAACTTAATATAAGAACTAGCTTATTTATTAATCCTACCCTAAAAAATATATTATTATCTAAAGAACTAGGTAGTGATTGTATTGAAATACATACTGGCACATTTTCAAATTTGGTTAAGTCAAATAAAGTTTATTTCAAAGAATTTTTAAAGATAAAAAAATGTTCAAAGTTAGCAAAATTAATCGGTATAGAAGTGCATGCTGGTCATGGTTTAGATTACAAGTCCACAAAATTATTATCTAAAATTCCAGAAATAGAAGAATTTAATATTGGCCATTTTATAATAGGAGAATCTATTTTTTATGGTTTGAGTAAAGTTATTAAAAATTTTAGAAAAATTATTAATTAATGAAAACAGTTGGTATAGGTGTTGATATTGTAGATAATAAAAGAATTAATTCTTTAATAAAAAATAAAAAATTTATAAGTCGCACTTTTAGCAAGAATGAAATTTTAAATTCTAGAAAAAATCAAAATAAAACTAATTATTTTTCTAAAAGATTTGCTGCAAAAGAGTCACTTGTTAAAGCAATTGGCTCAGGTTTTCGTGATGGTATCAACTTTAGAGATATTCAAATTTTTAATAATAAATTTGGTAAACCATCTTATTTAATAAATTCAAAAATTAGAAATTTTATTAAAAAAAAGATGAATTTTAATAATTTTGAATTGTTTCTTTCAATTTCTGACGAAAAAGATTATTCAATAGCATTTACTCTAATTCAAACAAAAAAATGATTAATAAAAAAATAATAATTGAAAATTTAAAAACACTATTTTATGCACTTATTATTGCTGTGATCATAAGATCCTTATTAATTCAACCTTTTTATATTCCATCTTCATCTATGGAACCTACTTTACAAGTAGGAGATAGATTATTTGTGACTAAATATTCTTATGGATATAGTAAACATTCATTTCCATTTAGTCCTCCAATTTTAAAAAATAGAATTTTTTTTTCCGAACCTAATAGAGGTGATGTTATAGTATTTAAAACTCCTGCTGATAATAGAACGGATTATATAAAAAGATTGATTGGTTTACCAGGTGACAAGTTACAATTTATAGACTCTAATTTATATTTAAACAACAGTGAAATTATAAAATCAAGAATATCAAGAAAAGATAAAATTTATTGTGGTAACTCAACCATCGATGTTTTTACATTTGAGGAAAAACTTCCAAATGGAAAAACACATAAATCAGTATATTTAAAGAATTTTCCATATCAAAATTCTGATCCATTCATAGTTCCAGAAAATTATTATTTTTTTTTGGGTGATAATAGAGATTGTTCTAAGGATAGTCGTTATTTTTTCTATGTTCATAAAGAAAATTTAGTTGGTAAAGCCCAATTTATTTTTTTTTCTTCTGATAAATCTATTGGAAATTTTTTTGCTTTTTGGAAATGGCACAAATCTATTAGATTAAATAGGTTTTTCAAAAAAATTATTTAATGAAAATTAACTACTCAATTCTTGAAAAGAAGTTAAATTTAAAATTTAGAAATAAAAATTTATTGATTAAAAGTTTAACACACAAAAGTTATAATAAAATTAATAATAATGAGAAAATTGAATTTTTAGGTGATAGAGTTTTAGGATTGGTTATAGCAAAAAAGCTATTAGAAATTTATCCAAATGAAAAAGAAGGAGTCTTAGATAAAAAATTTGCATCCTTAGTTAACAAAAAAACTTGTTTAATAATTGCGAAAGATATTGAATTAGAAAAGTTTATTTTAACATATAATTTAAAAAATCGAAATTTTAAAATAGAAGATAAAGTTATTGCAGATAGCTGTGAAGCTTTAATTGGCTCAATATATTTAGATAAAGGTTTTTCTATTGTAGAAAAAATTATTTTGGAGCTCTGGAAAAAAAAAAATTAAAGAAAGTGTGATTACTGAAATTGATGCTAAAACGAAATTACAGGAATTTTCATTAAAAAAATTTAAAAAATTACCCTCTTATAAAGTTATTTCAAACACAGGACCAAGACATAAACCAACTTTTAAAGTCGGTGTTAAGCTTCAAAATTCAAAATTATACATAGCGGCAGGTAAGTCAAAAAAAGATGCTGAACAAAATGCAGCTATTTTATGCTTTAACAATAACATAGAAAAAAAATGATTTGGGACGACACAGGCTTTTTATTATCAAAAAATAGATATAATGAAAATTCTTTAATTGCTGAAATTTATACTAAGGAACATGGTAAAATATCTGGTATAATTTTTGGTGGTACTTCAAAAAAAATTAAGAACTATTTACAACTAGGTAATCAATTATTTTTAAATTATAATTCAAAATCTGATAATAGAATTGGTTATTTTAAAATTGAAATATTCAAAGCATATTCACCTATCTATTTTGATAATTTTCAAAAACTAAATTGTATTACTTCTTCAATGAATTTAATTAAACTATTAACCGCTGAATCTCAAAAAAATATAATGATATACGATTTGATTGATGAATTTTATTCTATTATTTGTAAAGATAATTGGCTTCAAGATTACATTTATTGGGAATTACAATTTTTAAAAATCTTAGGTTATGATTTAGAACTAAAATCTATAACTAACAAAAAAATTATTGATAATAAAATTTTTTATTTCGCTGAGTCATCAACTGAAAAAAAAATTGTTCCAAATTTTTTAATTGATAAATCTGAACCTGTTAAAGATTTAAAAATTTTACTAAATGGTTTAAAACTTATAGGTGATTATTTGGATAAAACAATATTAAAACCTAATAATATTAGTTTTCCAATTTCAAGATCACAGTTTATAAGTTCTTTAAAATAGTTAGAGAATTTTATCTAGTCTATCGGCATAATAACTAACGATCGCATTAGCACCAGCTCTTTTAAAAGCTATTATGCTTTCAAATATTACATCTTTTTTTACTAGTTTCTTTTTTATCGCATTAGATAACAAACTGTATTCCCCTGATACTTGGTAAGCAAGTACTGGAATCTTAAACTTTTCTTTAATTGATTTTATTATATCTAAGTATGGCATACCTGGTTTTACCATAACCATATCGGCACCTTCTTTAATATCTAAAGAAACTTCTCTTAATGCTTCGTTACTATTTCTAAAATCCATTTGGTAAGTTTTTTTATCACCTTTTAGAGAATTTGTAGATCCTACCGCATCTCTAAAAGGACCATAAAAACTTGAAGCATATTTTGCAGCATAAGATAAAATTTGTACATTTTTTAAATTCTCTTTATCTAATGCTTTTCTAATTTTCCCAATTCTACCATCCATCATGTCAGATGGTGCAAGTACATCACAACCCATTTGAGCTTGTAAAAGAGATTGATTAATTAAAACATTGATTGTTTCATCATTTAAAACATATCCTGATTTTAATAAGCCATCATGTCCATGAGATGTATAGGGATCCAGTGCTACATCACACATTATTCCTATTTCGTTTTTATATCTATTTTTTATTAATTGTATTGCTTTACAAACTAAATTGTTTTCATTTAAAGCCTCTGTTCCAAGAGCATTTTTTTTCTTTCTTTCTGTATAGGGAAATAATGCAATCATCGGGAGACCTTTTTTTATGGCTTTGTCAACTACCAAACTTATTTTATCTAATGTATAGCGATAAACCTCTGGCATTGATTTAATTGGTTGTTTTTTATTTTTTCCATCTATTAAAAATACTGGTAATATGAAATCATTAGGAGTTAGGTTATTTTCTTCGACTAACCTTCTTGACCAATCACTTTTTCTATTTCGTCTTAGTCTCAAACTTGGAAATTTTCCTGTAATCATTTTTTAAATATATTTATAATATGCGACAAATGTTATATATAAATATAACTTAAAAAAGATATTAAACAATCATATGGATTTAAATTTTAAAGATTTTCAAAAACAGGATATCAAATTTGATATTAATGAACTACTAAAAGCATATGAAGAAATACTAAAAATAAAAGATTTTACTGGCTTGAAGGGTATTTCAAATTTTGGTGCTATATCATTGACACAAATACCAGGAGATCCGGATTCAATTAAAGGTCATAAAGCAAGAGGTATTTTTTGGACAAAACCGGACAAATCAGGAAAGGAAGTTATTAGAGATCAAAAAATTAATGAAGCCGCATATACAGAGTTTATAGAAGATTACAAAAAAACATATTTTAAAGAAGTTTTTGATATTTTATCATCGAAATTTAAATTAGGAAGAGTTAGGATTTTGTTAAAAGAACCTAGATCTACATTGAGTTGGCATAGAGATCCAGAACCTAGATTACATATCCCTATAATTACTAATCCAGGATCCATAATGGTTATAGACAATGTTGCTAAACATTTACCAGCTGATGGTTCCGTTTGGATTACAAACAACACAAAATACCATAATGCTTTTAATGGTGGAGAAGAAAATAGAATTCATTTGGTAGCTTGTGTATTAGACTATAAATTTAATTAATTTGAAAAAAATATTTATTTCTTCTGATCACGCAGGATTTAATCTTAAAGAGCAGATAAAAAAAAAATTTAAAAAAAAATATATCTTTCAAGACTTGGGAACAAATAATTTAAAAACTTCAGTAAATTATCCTGACTATGCTCATAAACTTTGTAAAAAAGTAAGCAAGGATAGTAAAAATATTGGAATTTTAGTTTGTGGTTCTGGTATAGGAATGTCAATGGCCGCTAACAGGCATAAAAAAATAAGAGCTGCTGTATGTTATTCGGTAAAAAATACAAAATTATCTAGATTGCATAACAATGCAAATATTATTACATTAGGCTCTAGATTGACAAAAAAAAATATTGCTTTTAAATGTATTGAAGTGTTTATTAACACTAAATTTGAGGGCGGTAGACATAAAAAAAGAGTAATAAAAATATAAGTTATATGTCCAGTGAAACTAAATACTTAAATTCTGATTATAAAGATTTTTTTGAAAAAAGTCTTTCACAGTCTGATCCTGATCTTTTTAAGGCTATTAACGACGAACTTATAAGACAACAAAATCATATTGAACTTATTGCATCAGAAAATATTGTTTCTCAAGCAGTGTTAGAGGCACAAGGTTCAGTGCTAACAAATAAATATGCTGAAGGTTACCCAGGCAAAAGATATTACAATGGTTGTGAACATGTTGATGTAGCTGAACAACTAGCATTAGAAAGAATAAAAAAACTTTTTAATTGCAAATATGCTAATGTTCAACCTCACTCAGGAGCACAAGCTAATGGAGCAGTTTTTTTAGCTTTGTTAAAACCTAATGATACATTTATGGGAATGAGTTTAAACTCTGGCGGTCATATTACTCATGGTTTAAAAATTTCAATGTCAGGAAAATGGTTTAATGCAATAAACTATGATGTTGATAAAAAATCTGAATTAATTGATTACGATAATGTTGAAAAACTTGCCATTGAACACAAACCTAAATTGATTATTGCTGGCGGAAGCGCTTATTCAAGAGTAATAAATTTTAAAAGATTTAGAGAAATAGCAGATAAAGTTGGAGCTTATTTAATGGTTGATATGGCTCACTTTTCTGGACTCGTCGCTGGTAAAGGTTATCCAAATCCTTGTGATTATGCTCACGTAGTAACTTCAACTACTCATAAAGTTTTTAGAAGTGCTAGAGGAGGAATAATTTTATCTAACGATTTAGATTTAGGAAAAAAATTTGATACTGCAGTTTTTCCTGGATATCAAGGTGGACCTTTAATGCATATCATTGCAGCTAAAGCAGCGGGATTTTATGAAGCTTTAAAGCCAGAATTTCAAACTTATATAAAAAACGTCTTAGCAAATGCAAAAATTTTAGCTGAGACACTTAAAAACAATGGATTTAAGATTTATTCTGGAGGAACAGATACACATCTAATGTTAGTTGACTTAAGACCTTTTAATGTAAAAGGAAATTTAGCCTCAGAAAGTTTATGTAAAGCCAACATAACATGTAACAAAAATGGAATACCATTTGATACTGAAAAACCTATGATTACATCAGGTATAAGATTAGGTTCTCAAGCAGCTACCACAAGAGGCTTTGGTTTAAAAGAATTTGAGAAAGTAGGCCAGTTAATTACTAAAGTTATTAAAGGTTTATCAGAGAATCCAGAAGACAATAGTAAAGTGGAGAATGAAGTGAGAAATGAAGTTGTCGACTTATGTTCAAATTTTCCAATTTATAAAAACTTAAATAAATGATTTGTCCTTGTAAAAAAAAAGGTGAAACCTCAGTTGTAGACTCACGTCCAACTGAAGATGGTACAGCTATACGTAGAAGAAGATTGTGTGAATGTGGAGAGAGATTTACGACTTTTGAGAGAATTCAATATAGAGCATTGATGGTACTTAAAAAAAATGGAAGAAAATCTGTTTTTGATAGAGATAAACTAGCAAAATCTATTTATATAGCTTTAAAAAAAAGACCTTTAGATACAGAAACTGTTGAAAAATTTATAAGTAAAATTTCAAGAGCATTAGAAGAACTTGGTCAAAACGAAATTTCAACAAATACAATTGGGACAATGGTCATGGAAGGTTTAAAAGAACTTGATCCTGTAGCTTATGTTAGATTTGCTTCAGTTTATCGAAATTTTAGAGAAGAAAAAGATTTTGTACAATTTGTGGACAAAATAGATGTCTACAAAAAGAGATAAATTTACATTAAAAGATAAAAAATATATGTCACTTGCTTTGAATTTAGCAAGTGCTCGAAAAGGTTTAACAGCTGAGAATCCGTCAGTAGGTTGCTTGATTGTAAAAGATGATAAAATTATTTCTATTGGTCAAACTGGATTTAATGGAAGACCACATGCTGAGGATCATGCAATAAAGAATTCCATTGAGAAATTGGAAGGTTCAAAAATGTATGTAACACTTGAACCTTGTAATCATTATGGAAAAACTCCACCTTGCACAAAGAGTATAATTAAAAGTGGTATTAGTGAATTAATTTACTCAATGGAAGATATAGATAAGAGAGTCAAAGGAAAGAGTTTAAAAATTTTATCAAGTAAAAAGATTAAAGTTAAAAGAGGTCTCTTAAAAAAAGATGCTAAAGATTTATATGCCTCATATATTAAAAATAGAACTACTAAATTACCTTATGTAACTGCCAAAATTGCAGTTTCAAAAAATAAGTTAATTTATAGTAAAGGATCAAAAAGAATAACTGATAAAAACTCAGATAAAATAAGTCATTATTTACGTTATAAAAATGACTCTATATTGATTTCAAGTAAAACTCTTAATATAGATAATCCTAGACTAAATTGTAGATTAAAAGATTTTGAGAGATTTTCACCAAAAAGAATAATTTTAGATAGAAGTTTAAAAATTAATTTAAAAAGCTATATTTTTAAATCAACCAAAAAAAATAATACGTTTTTATTTTATAATAAGTCAAATATTAAAAAAATTAATATTTTGAAGAAAAAAGGAGTAACTTTAATTAAAACCAAATTAAATAATAGAGGATTATTGGATTTAAAAATTGTCTTAAAAAAATTATTTATTTTAGGAACAAGAAATTTACTAGTTGAAGGAGGTGATAAAATTACCAAAAACTTGATTAAAAAGAAAATTATTGATACGTTTTATTTATTTCAAAGTCCAAAAATCTTACGAAAAAGTAAAATAAATCAGAGTTTTACTTCTTTAGGAATTCTTAATAAAAAGTATAAAAAAAAATTTAAGATTAGCTCTAAATTAATCAAAGATAATATTACAATCTATAAAAAATAAAATGTTTAATGGAATTATATTTAATAAGGGCTTGATTAAAAAAATATCTAAAAGATCTAAAGGTATAAATATTTTTGTAAAATCAGATCTAAAAATAAGCTCCAAAGACATAGGAGTTTCCGTTTCATGTGATGGAGTATGTTTAACTTTAATTAAGATTAAAAATAAGATTATGGAATTTTATTTATCTAACGAAACAGTAAAAAGATCTAGATTTAAACATTTAAAGATAAATGACATAATAAATTTGGAGTTACCACTTAAGTATGGTCAAAAAATTTCAGGACACATATGCCAGGGACATATTGATACAACTGGTAAAACGTTAAGTGTAAAAAAGATTGATAGATCCTATATTTTTGACTTTGAAATTAATTCAAAAGAAAGAAAAAATATTATTGAAAAAGCCTCCATTTGTATCAATGGAATTTCTTTAACCGTATCAAAAAAAACAAAAAAAGGTTTTCAAATTTGGGTAATACCTCATACCTTTAAATTAACCAACTTATCAAAAGTTAAAAAAGGTAGCTTAATTAATATAGAAATAGATATTCTTTCAAAATACGTTAAAAATTTTTTAAATGCCAAAAAGTAATTACTCATCAATAGAAACAATTATTAAAATTGCTAAAAAAGGTGAAATGTTCATTTTAGTTGATGATGAAAAAAGGGAAAATGAAGGAGATCTAGTAATTTCAACATCTGATACAAATTCAAAAAATATAAATTTTATGGCTAAGTACGGTAGGGGATTAATCTGTCTAGCATTAGACAGTTTACAGGCTAAGAGATTAAATTTATCACTTATGTCACCAATTAACTTATCCAGAAATAAGACTGCTTTTACTATATCTATTGAAGCAAAAAAAGGAATTACTACTGGAATATCTGCTAAAGACCGAGCTAGAACTATAAAGATTGCCTCTAAAAGAAATGTAAATAAAAATGATATTGTATCTCCAGGTCATGTTTTTCCAATTATAGCAAAAGATGGCGGTGTTCTTGTTAGGGCAGGTCATACAGAAGCTTCTGTTGATATTTCAAAATTAGCTAAGAAAAATAATTCTGCAGTAATATGCGAAATTATGAATGAAGATGGGACTATGGCTAAAGGACAAGATTTATTCAATTTTGCAAAAAAACATAAACTTAAAATTGGAAAAATTGAAGATCTAATTGCTTATAAATTAAAAAAAGAAAAATTGATTAGATTAAAAAAGCAAAGCTTTATTGTTGTTAAAAATCAAAAATATAAAATTAAAATATATGAAAATATATTAGATGGATCAGAGCATTTTGCTTTAATTAAAGGAAATACTAAAAGAGGCATCATTCCAAGAGTAAGGGTGATTTCGTCTAATGTAGTTCAAAATTACTTAATTAATCAAAAATTACCTAATTCATTTAATAAAACTTTGAAATATTTTAAAAAACATCAAAATTGTGTATTAGTATTTATTAAAGATACTAACCTAAAGTCTGTAACTCAAACTCTTAAAGATTATAAATATAGAGAGTTCTATAAAAAAGGTAATGATAAACTTATCCGAAATTATGGAATAGGGGCTCAAATAATTAAAGATTTAAAAATTAAAAATATGATATTAATTACTAAATCTCCAAAAAAAGTTATTGGTTTAGATGGCTATGGTATTAAAATTAAAAAACAGGAATTAATTTAATGAAAAAAAAATATCTAATTGTAATTGCTGATTATTATAAAAATA
>MDSW01081803.1_pt1 | contig 17161 bp, 17 predicted proteins | sample 811171 | NCBI WGS metagenome assembly MDSW01 (sample SAMN05326641, study PRJNA326480) | marine metagenome | isolation source: seawater | place: Atlantic Ocean: North West | collected 2012
AAAATTTAAAAATACTTCTTTATTATATAATCCATCAAACAATCTTAAGTTTAGAAAATTTAAACCACAAGTACAGAGCACAAAGAAAATAGTATTTGCTGGTAATATTGGAAAAGCTCAAAATTTAGAAGAACTAATCTACTACAGCAAAATTGTAAAAAATAACAATCTAAATGTAAAATTTATAATAATAGGAGAAGGTAGTAATAAACAACAATTAGTCAACTTGGTCAAAAACAAAAAGCTTAATAATATTATTATTTTTAAAAATAAAATGTCACTTAAAAAATTGGACGAATATCTAATAAAAGCTGATGGATTATTAGTTGCTCTAGGGAAAGGAGAAGCGTTATCAGTAACACTTCCCGCAAAATTTCAAACCTATCTATCTTATGGAAAACCTATATTTTCCTTTTCCGGGAATATAGTTGAAGAAATAGTAAAAAAAAATAATATTGGATTTATTTTAAAAAAAAAAAAATTGTAAAGAAATAATTTACAAATTCTCAAAAATGCATACAAGAAAACAAAATTTAATTAATAAAAATTGTAAAAATTTATTTTATAAATATTTCGAGTTAAGAGAAAATACTTATAATCTATTACAAATTATTAGGAAAAAGATACAAAAATGAAAATTTTAATTGTTGGTGGTGCAGGCTATGTTGGGGGTGCGGTTACAGATTTATTATTAAATAACCCTGAAAATGAGATTATCGTATACGATGTATTGTTATACGAAAATTTATTCCAGAAAGATGTTAAATTTATAAATGGAGATATTAGAAATTCTGAACTTTTAAAAAAATATTTAAAATGGGCAGATAGTGTAGTTTGGATGGCAGCATTGGTTGGAGATGGTGCATGCAGTATCAATCCGTTGATTACAAAAGAAATTAATTGCGATACTGTAAAATATCTTGCTGAAAATTTTGATGGCAAAATTATTTTTTTTTCAACATGCTCAGTATACGGAGCTCAAGATGATGTTTTAAATGAGACATCTCCAACAGATCCTTTGTCTGTTTATGCCTCTACAAAATTAGAGGCAGAGAAAATTCTAAAAAATAAAAATGCTTTAATATTTAGATTAGGGACTTTATTTGGAATAGGTGACTCCTATTCTAGAATTAGAATGGACTTAGTTGTAAACGTTCTTACTGCAAAAGCCATAAATGAAAAAAAATTATCTGTTTTTGGAGGTAGGCAATTTAGACCCTTGCTCCATGTTAAAGATGCAGCTAGAGTAATTGAAGAGTCCATAAGATCAAATAATAAAGGTATATATAATCTTCATTTAGAAAATATAAAAATAATTGATCTTGCAGTTAAAATTCAAAAATTATTTAATGATGTTGAGATTGATAAAGTTGAAATGAAGTTTCAAGACTCTAGAAATTATCAAGCAGATGGGACTAAGTTAAGAAAAGATTTTAAATTCAGACCAAAATACACAGTAGAAGACGGGGTGAATGAAATTAAAAAATTAATTTTAGAAAAAAGAATTACTGATATAAACAATCCAAGATATACAAACCAAAAATTCTTAGAATTATTTGAATCAAAGCTAAAATATAATAATGAAACCTAAAATATTTAAAGGTGGGGCTGTTTTCGATACTCGTGGCAGTGTCTCTTTTAATAATGAACTAATTCTAAGAAAAGTCAAAAGATTTTACATTGTAAAAAATAAAAAGAAAAACTTTGTGAGAGCGTGGCATGGGCATAAGTTTGAGGCAAAGTACATCTTATGTATTTCTGGTAAAGCAAAAATATCAGCAGTAAAGGTTAAAAATTTTAAAAAACCTACAAAAAATTCTAAAGTATTTAGTTGGATTTTAGACTCTAAACTACCTAACGTAGTATATATTCCATCAGGATATGCAAATGGATCAAAATCTTTAAGCAAAGATATGAAATTATTTATACTTTCAACATCAAGTTTAAATGAAAGTTTAAAAGATGATTATAGAATTTCTGAAAAATTTTGGAAAATCTAAAGATGAAAAAAAAAGTTTTAGTACTTGGGGCCTCTGGGATGTTAGGCATAGAGGTAATTAGACATTTATTAAAAGAAAATATTACATTATTTGCAACTATTAGAAATTTTTCAGACAAAAAAAAAATAAAAAATTATTTAAATTCAAATATTTCAAATATAAAATTTTATAAGTTTTCAATTAAAGGTGGTTACGCACATAAACTAAAAAAAATAGTTAAAAATAAAGATTATATTGTTAACTGTATTGGATTAATAAAACCTTATATATCTGAAAATAATATAGATGACGTAACAAACGCTATAAATATTAATTCTATATTTCCGTATAGATTAAATGATTGTGTGGGAAAAAATACTAAAATTTTCCAAATTGCAACTGATTGTGTATATGATGGAAAAAAAGGTGATTACAAAGAAAATGATTCTCATGATGCAATAGATGTGTATGGAAAAACAAAAAGTCTTGGTGAAATAAAAAGTAAAAATTTCTTTAACATAAGATGCTCTATAATAGGTAAAGAAATTAAAAATTTTAATTCACTATTATGTTGGTTCTTAAATCAAAAGAAAAATTCACAAATATTTGGTTTCAAAAATCACTTGTGGAATGGAATTACTACTAATCATTTTGGGAAAATTATTTCAGCTTTAATTACTCAGCAGATTAAAATACCAAATTTAATTCATATAATGCCTAATGATACTGTTAATAAATATAAACTACTAAAACTATTCCAAGAAAAATTTAAGAGACATGATTTAAAAATAAAAGAAATCAATGCAAAATTTGTTGTTAACAGGACACTTAAGACAAAATTTAAGAATATTAATAAAAAAATTAATAATTCATTAGGTTTAAAGAAAGCTCCAAATATAAATCACATGATAAAAGATATAATTTAATTCAAAAAAGTTAATGAAAAATAAAAAGCCAAAGATATTAACTTTAATAGGAACAAGGCCAGAGATAATAAGATTATCAAGGCTAATACCAAAGCTTGATCTTAAATATGAAAATATCCTTGTGCATACAGGACAAAATTATGATTATGAACTAGATCAAATATTTCTCAAACAATTAAAAATAAGAAAACCAAATTTTTACCTTGGTGCAAGGGGTAGTTTTGCTGAACAAATTTCAACAATTATTTCTAAACTTGAAAAAGTTATTAAAAAAGTAAGACCTAAGAAGTTTTTAGTATTAGGCGATACAAATAGCAGTATAGGTTCTATTGTATCAAAAAGAATGGGTATTAAGGTTTACCATATGGAGGCAGGTAACAGATGTTTTAGCGACAAAAGTCCTGAAGAAGTTAATAGAAAAATTATTGATCATAGTAGCGATATATTATTACCTTACACCTCTGGTAGCCGTAAAAATTTAATATTGGAGGGAATTAAATCAAAGAACATAATTGTGACTGGTAATCCAATAACTGAGGTTATTTATTTTTATCAAAAATACATTGAAAAATCAGAAATTTTGAACAAGTTGAAACTACAAGAAAAAAATTTTTTTGTGCTTACAATGCACAGGCAAGAAAATGTTGATAATTTAAAAGTTTTAAAACGATTCATCTTCACATTCAACAAGATAGTTAAGAAATTTGATAAAGCTATAGTATGGCCAATTCATCCAAGATCAAAAAAAATGTTAAAGCTAGTTAATATTAAATTGGATAAAAGAATACTATTGGTCAAACCGTTAGGTTTTTTTGATTTTATTAAGTTAGAAAAAAATTGTCTAATGACACTAACAGACAGTGGAACTGTTCAAGAAGAAAGCTCTATATTAAAAAAACCATGTTTAATAATAAGAGATTATACCGAAAGACCAGAGACTATTAAAGCAGGTGGTGCAAAAATTGTCGGTCACAATTCAAAAAAAATAATTAAGACAATCGAATTTTATTTAAAAAATAATATAAATATAAAAGCTATTAAAGACTATAAAAAAAAAATGTTAGTTCATTTGTTATGAAAATTTTAAATTCGAAAATTTAAAATTTTATTTTTTTGGAGTAAAGTTTTTTAGCTCTTCGTTAACCATTAATTTCACTAATGCTTTAAATTTTATTTTTGGTGTCCAGTTTAAAACTTTTTTTGCTTTTCGATTATTTCCAATTAGGTTAGTTACTTCGTTAGGTCTATAATAATATGGGATAGATTTTACCAAAACTTTCTTGGTTTTACTATCTATTCCTATTTCTTTATCCTTTTTACCCTTAAATATAATTTTTATGTTTATACAAGCGAATGCATATTTTAAGAAATCTCTAACACTATAAGATTTGCCAGTAGACAAAACAAAATCTTCAGGTTTAGAATGTTGCAATATCTTCCAAATACCAATTATATAATCATCTGCAAAACCCCAGTCTCTTTTAGATGATAAATTACCTAAATATAAAACTCCTTTCTTATAGTGATTATATTTAGCAATAAACATAGTAATTTTTTTTGTTACAAATGTTTCTCCTCGTGAAAAGCTCTCATGATTAAATAGAATTCCATTTGATGCAAACAAGTTATAAGAATCTCTGTAATTTTTTGTAATCCAAAATGAAAAAAGTTTCGAGGTTGCATAAGGACTTTGTGGGTGGAAAGGCGTTAATTCATTTTGATATTTACCTTTTAAACTACCATACATCTCTGAAGTAGCTGCATTATAAAACTTTGTTTTTTTATTTAAATTGTTAATTCTAATTGCCTCAAGAAGATTTAATGTGCCTAGAGAATTAACAGATGCAGTGTATAGAGGTAACTCATAACTTATGGCAACATGACTTTGAGCAGCTAGATGGTAGAGCTCATCAGGTTTAACTTCGCCCAAAATTCTATTACAAAATGACGGATCACTAACATCTCCATAATGAAGATAAAAAGATTTATTTTTTATAAATTTGTCTTGATAAATACGATCTAATCTTACTGTAGAATTTAAAGATGATGATCTTCTTTTAACTCCGTGTACTATATAATTTTTTTTTAACAAAAAATCTGCTAATATTGATCCATCTTGTCCAGTTACACCTGTAATCAAAGCTAATTTTCTTTTTTTATTCATTAGAATTAAATTTGTATATAATAAATTTGTGAAAATAAATCCAAAATTTTTTAAAGATCTAACTGTTATTTTGCCAGTTATAGATGAAAGACAGAGCTTAATTCATACTGTACAGGTGTTATTAAAATATAATAGTTTAGATATAAAAAAAATAATTTTTGTTTTACATAAGAAAAAAACAAAACAAGAGTCTAGAGCTATTTGTAAAAATTACATAAAAACAAAAAAAACAAAATTCGAAATTTTATATCAAAAGAGAAAATTTCTAGGTGGAGCAATGCGTGATGCATTTATTGCTGTCAAAACCTCTCACTGCTTAATGATGTCCTCGGATCTTGAAACTGACCCTAGAACAGTAAAAAAAATGATAAAACATTCAAAAAAAAATCCTGAAAAAATAATTACTGCATCAAGGTGGTTAAATAATAAAAGATTCAAAAACTATGGGATGGCAAAGGTATTGGCAAATTACTTATTTCAGAAATTCTTTTCATATTTATATGGTGTAAAGTGTTCGGACATGACATTTGGGTTCAGAGTATTTCCAACAAAAGTTATAAAGAAAATAAAATGGGAAATGTTAAATCACAGTTTTTTGTTTGAAACATTAATAAAACCTATCAAAGAAGGAGTTGAAGTTATTGAAATTGATTCAAAATGGAAAAGGAGAATTGAAGGAGATACAAATAATGTTTTTACAAACTATTTTTGGTATATCTATATTGGTTTGAAAGTTTTACTAATGAAAAAATAAAGATGAATAAAAATTTAATCATTTCTACAAGTATAAATCACCCAACAAAGGCTATAAAAAAATTTGATAATTTTAAGAATTGGAAATTAATAGTCATTGGAGATAAAAAAACTCCAAAAAATTATAAATTAAAAAATGGTATTTATGTTTCTCCAAATGATCAGGTGAAAATAGACAAAAAACTATCAGATTTAATTGGCTGGAATTGCATTGAGAGAAGAAATATGGGACTTGTATTAGCAAAAAAAATGAGGGCTAAAATTATAGCATTGGTAGATGATGATAATATTCCCTACAATAATTGGGAAAATAATATTCTTATAGGTAAAAATATTAAAGCCAAATTTTATAATTTAAAACAACCAGTGTTCGATCCTATATATCAAACAAATTATAAAAATTTATGGCATAGAGGTTTTCCAGTTGAAAATATTGATGAGAGAGAGAATATAAAATACAAATATAAAAATGTTACAGTAGATGTTCAGGCGGGGTTTTGGAATGGAGATCCTGATGTAGATGCAGTTTGTAGAATGATATATAAACCTAATTGTAAATTTAATAAAAATTACTTTCCATTTTTTTCAAATAAAATATCTCCCTTTAATAGTCAAAACACATTTATAAATGCAAAATTATTGAAGTATTATTTTTTGTTCCCAGATCAAGGCAGAATGCATGACATTTGGGCATCTTATTATTTACAATATAAGAAAAAAATAAATATTTTATATTCAGAAGCTAGTGTATTACAAAAAAGAAATAAACATAATCTAATTACCGATCTTAAAAATGAATTAATAGGATTAAAGCATACTGCAAAAATAATAAAAAAAATTTCAGAAAAAAAATTTAAATTAAATGAATTTTTTACAAAAAGAGCTATAAAAGCTTATAATCAATATCTAAAACATTTTGAATGAAACTTAACAAAGTTCTTGTAAGTGGTGGGAAAGGTACTTTAGGTAGTGCAATTATTGATCATTTAAAAGAAAAAAAAATAAGGCACTTTTACTTTTCTTCTAAAAAAGTTGATATGACTAATCTTAAAAATTTAGATTTGTTTTTTAAAAAAAATAAACCCACTCATGTAATTCATACCGCAAATAAAGTCTTTGGTATTGGTGGTAATGCTTCAAATAAGTTTGAGATGATAAATGAGAATCTTATAATCAATTCAAATTTATTTAAAATTTGCAAAAAATATAAAGTAAAGAAAATTCTATGTATTGGAAGTTCTGCAGTTTATTCAGAAAAATATAAAAGAAGGATTAAAGAAAAAAATATTTTTAGATTTGATCCACATTGCTCAGAATTTTATTATGGTCTCTCAAAAAGAATAATGCTTCATCAATTAATTTCATTAAACAAACAAACTGGAATTAAATTTTGTTATGTGATTATGAATAATCTGTACGGCATTAAAGATAATTTTAATGTAGATACTGGACACGTTATCCCGTCCTTAATTCATAAATTTTACATAGCAAAAAAAAATAACTCGGTGGTCAAACTTTGGGGTAATCCTAAGACAAAAAGATCGTTCCTTTATACTAAGGATGCTGCAAAAATTGTATTAAAATTATTAGACAGTAAATTTTCTATAATTAACATTAGCTCAAAGCAAGAAGTCTCAATTGAAAATCTTTCTAAAATGATAAGCAAAATTTACAATTTTAACGGAAAAGTCCAATGGCAAAAAAAAAGGCATCAAGGTGTTAGTCAGAGAAACCTGGATACAAAATTACAGAATAAGCTTAATATAAATGAATATTATTCACTCGAAGATGGTTTAAAAGAAACTATAAGCTGGTTTAAAAAAAAATATAATTCGAGTCAAATTAGAAAATAAGTTTTTAAATATTTTATATTAAAATGGTTAAAATTTTATCAACAATAATAAAAAGATTAATTATAATTGTTGACATACTATTTCACAGAAAAAAAATTACTAAAGTTTTACGAAAATTGAAAATTTTAAAAATTAAAACGATTTTTGATATTGGATCTAATAATTGTGAATATAGTTTACTTTTTAACAAAGTTTTTCCAAAATCAAAAATATTTGCATTTGAACCTAATCCATACCTTTATAAAGAAGCAATATTAAAAATTAAAAAAAATAATAAAATAAAAGTTATTAAGAAAGCAGTTGGTAATAAAAATATGACCACATCTATAAAAATAGATAGGGATTCACCACTTACAAGTACTTTTGCCAAAATCAATCAAAAATCAAATACATATAAAATAAAAAAATTCCTGGGTCAAAAAAAAAAGCCAAATAAAGTCAATGCTAAAATGATAAAGTTAGATAAATTTATTAATAAAAAAAATAAACCAGACTTTATTAAAATAGATGTCGAAGGGTATGAGGAAGAAGTTTTAAAAGGAATGAGAAAAAATTTAAAGAAAACTAAATTAATAATGATAGAGTTTCATTTCGATAATCAATATAAAAATTATAGTACAAGTCGATTACACAAATATTTAATAACAAACAAATTTAAACTTTTTAAATCAATTAAATTTCCAATTTTAAATTGGGAGGATAGGATTTATTTAAACTCAAATTTATCTAACTTTAATCACTGAATAACTTTTATTTAAAATTAAAAATTTACCTTCAACGGAATAGATGGACTCTGAATTTATCCCGTTGATTATGTGAAAGTCCTTTAATACACAGTTTTTTGCCAATCTATCTTCTAAAGTAAAATAGTGAGAAACATGTGAACCAATTGCACCTACACATATTTTATCAATCATTTTTTCTTGTTTTAATTTTTGAATAATTTTAAATGATAGAGAGCCCGTTAAATATTGATTACCTATTAAGATTATATTTGCTGGAATACAAATAATAGCGACAAATAAATAGTTAATTTTATTATTACAGTATAATTTAAAAATTAAATAAAATAAGGGCACTATAACTATTAAATACCTTTGAGATGCTAAACTAGATGAGACTATTAAAATATATAATATACCTACACATAATAGTTTTATAGTTTTTAAATCTTTGTTTTTATATAGTTTTTTTAATTCATAAAGCAGAAATAATACAAAGATATAACTGACTACACTCAACACACCACGTAAAATTTTCATACTTATAAATTGATCAAACAAACCAAAACTCATTTCAACTGACAAACTCAAAAATTTGTTTCCAACAAAAAAAACTAATAAAATTATTAATACATTTATCAATAACCAAAATATTTTAACACCTCTTAATAAATTAAAAATAGCACCAGAAATTATTGGCAATAAACAAAAAAATAGAAAAGAGGTATATAATATTAAATTAGATAAATATTTTGACGAATTATTAACTACACTTAAAACTTCTTTGTAATAATCGGTAAATAAGAAAAATTTAAAATTTATATAAACTAATAAGAAGTAAATTAATGGGACAATTGAATAAGTTAAACAAATTAAAATTAATTTTTTTAAGAATTGATTTGTAAATTTTATTTCTAAAATTGAAATGGATGCAATTAAATATATACCCACAATTGGCTTTAGAGTTGTAGCAAAACCAATTAAAAAAGAAGGAATACAAAAAAACAATATATCCTTTTTTTTTTTTTCAAAAACATAAAAAATAGAAAAACCATATAAACCTATCGCCATAGATATCAGATCAGGTGTAGATCTATAACCAAACACCCATATTATTGGATTAGCAACTAAAAGAAGATAAAATGTAAATCTAAATTTATCATGATCAGGTATATTTTTATTTTTAGTTAAGATATTAATTACTGACAAGCCTATAAATAGATATGATAAAATTGAAATTAACTTTCCAATATAAATAGGTTCAGCAAATGGAAAAATAAACGAAAAAAAACTTATAATAAATGAGAAAAAAAAAGTATTTGCTTGTTGTTTAAAAAAATTAAAAACTATATCTTTGTTAAAATTATCATTAATAAAATTGTGTGCTTCGAAGAATACATATTCAAAATTTACAGGATGAAGATTTATCAATATAGCATGTAAGAAAATTGTAATATAAATTAAATAATGTATTTTGTTATTACTTTTGATCATGAATAGATTATATTTTTATATTATTATTTAATTTTAAACATGTTTTTAGAGGAAAATTTATTTAAATTTTGTCTTTTAATACTATATCCAAGACCGGAATAAGGTGCATTTAAAGGAAGTCCACATCCTGAGCCTATGTAACCAGGTGGTTTTGATTTAAAGATTTTTTTCCACCAAAGTCTATCAAACCAAATGTTTACATTTTCCATATCACACGAGTCATCTGTAAAGAAATATCCATCTTTCTCTAGATACTTCCATAAGTATTTAATACACGTCTTAGTAGATTTAGGAAGATCAACATCTAAAAAAATTAAGCCAATTTTTTCTTTATGAGATGGTAAAGTTTTATCAAAATAACCTTTTCTAAAAATACATACAGATATTTCTCCATAATCCTTAAGATTTTTTTTAACTATTTCCAAACTTCCCCTATACATTCCCTTTTTATATTTTTCAGTAAATTTTAAATGAGGATAGAATGTTTTATTTTTTTTTGAAACATGAGGAAGTCCTTCAAAAGAATCGTAGATAATTAATTTTTTTCCTATTATTTTGCAAATTATTGAAATAGAACATGTCGAGGCTCCCTTAAAACATCCACATTCAACAATAAAGTTTTTCTTTGATTTTGGTAATGATAGTAAATATTTTGCTAAAGTAATATGAGTTTCAAGACTAGTTGCTGAATTTAATTTTTCAATAACTTTAATAAATCTTTTTAAAATTAAAATTCTATCATTAATTTCTAATCCATATTCTTTGCCTATAGGCTTAAATATGAAATCATATATGATTGGATTATAGAGTTTTGAGAAAAAATATTTTGAAATTTTTAGAAAAGATTTAGGCAAAGAATAATAAAAATATTTTAATTTACTCATTTATAAAAATTTCTAATAATAGCTCTAACTTTTTTTGAGTTTGCTTTTTTCTTAATTGTATTCAAATTTATTTTGGAAGCATTGTTTACAAGATTATCGTCTTTTAAAGCTTTTAGTAATTTTTGACTTATTATAGAAATATTATTTTTAACTAAAAAACCGCTTTTGCCATTTTTAATCCACTCGTCAGCACATGATGTCGATGACTGAATTGGAAATGTTCCTAGAGCCATGGCTTCTAAAAGAGATGTGCTCACTCCGTCAGATCTGGATATTCCCAAATAAATTCTTGCTTTTGAAAAATATTTATACATTTGTGATTGATCTAAGTTATGGTTTATTGGAAAAATATCTATTGAAAGTTTTAATTTATTTTTGATTTTTTTATAATAACTTATTACCTCTTTATCAGCTGAATATATAACAATTTTAAAATCTCTTAATTCATTTGAAATCGACTCTAAAGCTTTTATAGCATACAATCCCATTCCTAGAAGACCCTGATAACCTTTAATCATTATAAGTTTTCTTTTACTAGGTTTGATATAGCGTTTTTTTACCTCAATTTTTTTAATATCTATCCCGCCACTATTTAAAACACAATCTAGAAACTTTGCCTTAATTCCAATTTTTTTTGCTAAAAGATAATCTCTGTAACATTCAGCAGAATAGAAATTAGCATGTTTTAATATCTGATTGAGATTTTTTTTGAAAAATGGAACTTTATAAAAAAAGTATAAATCACTTCCCCAATTAGATACAATCCATTTTGGAAATTTTTCTTTTAATTTTTCTTTTAATTTTAAGCACATTATTGATGATGTAGTCAGTTCGTGAGAGTGAACATATTTAGGATTAATGCTATTGATACATTTTTTCAACCAATAAAGAGTAAAACTATCTTTAAACAAAAAATAAAATATTTTATGAAAATAGTAATTTAAGAAATTATGTGGAAAAAAATCTAAAATTTTAATATTGCTATATCTTTTATTAAGATTTGAAATTTTTTTTAACAAAGGGTGTGGTTTTACTGGAAATATAGGAAAAACATAAACTTCTAAGTTTTTGTAGTTGTATAAGTGTTCAATCCATCTAGATAGATGGATACTATTAATCATGCCAACAATTAATATCTTATTTTTCATTTAAATTTAAAACTAGCTAAAATAAAAATATACAGTGCTGGAGTAAATAAAAAAATATAATTAAGCTCTTCCCATTTAGATAAATCACTATAATGAAATATCATTCCAGAAACTGAAGATAATAAGAACGGAATTAAAATTAATAAAAGAATAAACATTAAATATTTTGATTTGATCAACTTAATTAAAAAACTTCTGAAAACAAAAAGGATAGTAATTAATATCAACAAAATATACTTGATATTGCTCAAGTACCAATATGCTTTACTTATTAAATGGAAAGGTGGAAAAAAATTGGGTAACAATAAAATGTATGGAATTATAAATGATGCTGATACCAATATTAATAATAAAAAGAAGTAAACCAAAACTTTGGCATCATTAAATTTATTATAATATATATATCCTAACGGTAAAATTAAAATTAATAAAATACTTCGGCTTCCAAAAAAGAATAAAAAGAATATAAAAGAAATGAATATAAACAATTTTTTTTTATTTTTTAAACCTTCAATAAAAAAGATATTTGCTACAACATAGCTAATTGAAATACTTATAAAATCAGACCCTGATACCGCTAACTCTAAGAATACAAGATTAGATAATAATAAAAGTGTAACAAAATTTGCTAAAATTTTATCACCCAGAAGTATTAAATTACATTTTTTAAATAATAACAGAAATATTAACGGTATAGCTGTAAAGTAGTTTTCCCAAAAAATTAATGGAAAATAAAATAAAAAACTCAGCAAGCCTGTAGAACATGGATTTCCTAGGTATGACTTAGAATATATAATATCATTATTATTTTTGACATTGTTTATAATATCAATATAGCAATTATCTTGGTCACTACCTAAAAGAGAATATTTTAAAGCATCTTGCTGTGGATAAATATAAATTAAAAAAAAGAAAAAAAATATGAAAATCGAGTAAATTATTTTATCTGACAAAAAAAAAGACATTATTTTTTTTGAAAAAATTAGGTGAAAAATAACTAAACTGATAAAAATATAAATATAAAAAAAAGTTATATCTTTATTAAAAAAAGAAGAGTTTAAAAAAAATCTTATTGAACAAACTTGATTAAAAAAAAAAATTAAATAAATTATTTTTTTATTTTCCAAGATTTTATCCATAATTCAAATATTATTTTTTATTATCTTTTTTTTAAAATTATCTTTAATTATTTTTAAACAATGTTTTGTAAGTTTAATATAAAGAAATAAATCATTAGAATTACGTACGTAAAAGAAAAGCTTTATAATTCTAAAAAACCATAATTTTTCGTTAAATATTTGATTTTTATCGTTGAATTCGTAATAAAATAACTCTACTGAGCTAGGTTTTGCTGGATGTGGTAAATTATTTAGAAAAAATTTAATTTGGCTGATTGATTTTAAATTGTCGTATTTCAAGTTTAAGTTATTTAATTTTAATTTAAAAATTTTCTGAACCAAAAGCGTTTTCAACCCTTGCTCTTGACTTTTTTTAACACTTTCACTTTCGTGTATTCGATAGTTAAATAATATTTCATTAATATTAGTTAATTTGTAATCTTTCTTAATAATTCTATACCAACTATAATAATCGTCTGCAGGATAAAAAATCTTTTTTAAATAAAGAAGTTTTTTTGTTTCTTTATTTGTATTTGCCATGAAGGAAGAATTTATTAAGGGGTTTGTAAACTTTAAATTTTCTACAATTTCTTTATCATTCTCTTTAAGATATAAAGTTCTAATTAATTTATCATTCTTATCTATTAAATTAGCTCCAGTGCCAACAGCAAAAACTTTAGGATTTTTGTTGAGGTAATCTAATTGCTTTTCAATTCTGTTTGGATGAGAAATATCGTCTGAATCCATTCTGGCTATATAATTGTTCTTTGATAAATAAAGTCCTCTATTAAATGTGTATGATGGACCACGATTTATTTTATTAAAATATAATTTAATTCTGCTATCTTTTTTTTTATACTCTTCAAGAATATTCTTAGTATTAAAATCAGAACAATCATCAACAATAATAAACTCAAAATACCTATGAGTTTGATTAAGGATACTTTTTATAGATTTTTTGAGTAAATCAGGCTTGTTAAAGCAAGGCATTATAATGCTTATTTCTTGATTTAATTTATTCATTTACATTTTAATTTTTCTAATCTTTTTACCCCTAAGATAAGAGTACACTAACACTTCAAATGAAAATGGTAAAAATTTAAGAAAAAAAAATACAGTTCTTTTTATAATCTCCTTTATGGGCATATTTTTTTTAATGCCTTTTTTTTTATTTTTTTTTTCCCATCCATCTAAATTTTTATAGACAAACTGAGTTGGGAATATTTGATTTTTTAAATTTTTAACTTTTTTTGCTATTATAATTACTTCAACAGCTTTACCTGATATAAAAGGTATTTCAGAACCTCTTCCATTATAGATATAAATTTTTGAATCTTCTTCAAATAAGTAAGGAGAATATTCTTTTAAAAAACAATTTTTAATTTTGAAACCATTAACTTCAAAATAATCAAAAAAAAATGTTGGACTAAAAGAATAAAATCCATGATCAATCAAGTTGCTGCAAGTAGTGCTTATGACTAAGTGACCATTTTTCTTTAAAATTTTAGTATAATTTTCTAATACTCTTGGGATGTTAAAAATATGTTCAAACGTTCCTGTATCTACAATATTATTATATTTATTGTATAAAGATTTTTTTATAGGTTTATTTAGATCTAGTATAAAATCTGGATCTTCATATGAAGAAACATCACAACATTTGGAATTTGAAGATCCAAATAATTTCATTAAATAATAAGCATTAATATTGTTATCTTTTTTGGTACCTTTCCAAGATATAATTTTATTTTTTTTATCAAAAAATTTTGTTGATCCATTTTTTTTTAAGTTATATTTCTTAAATATCTTTAAAACTTCGTTTTCATTTGCGTAAACTGCATTTTGACTAACAAGCAATGTATCTCCGAGAAATAGATCTTTGTTAATTTTTTTTTGATAACAAAATATTTTAATTAAGTCTTTTGCGATTCCCATAAATTTAAGGAAAATTTACGTGTTTTATTTTTTTATCTAATTTAATACCTTGAAAATTAGTTGAATTAATAAGATCTTTTGCAACCCTGTTATTTCTTTGGAAAAGGCATGCTGAACAGTTATCTCTTGGATCAAAATAAGCTTTTACTTTTTCGGTGAATAGTTTCTCAACTTCTGTATTTTTTACTGTGCCCCATTTATGATAATTGAATTTTCTTTCAGAAAAAATATTTTTTGCATTATAGTCTTGCTCTTGTTCTCCTTCAGCAAGAACGGTCACTGAATCACACGGGTAACAATATGAATATCCATTTTCCTCATGACCTGTTGTATCCCAAAAAGTATTAAAAGTTTGAAGAAAACATTGTCCAGTATCCCATATCTCATTCGCTTCTTGTTTTGTTCCATGATATTTTAACTGATGAAATATTTTTGTATTTGGGTTGCCTTTATCATCAATGTACCCCAAAGAATAAAGTTTATTTGATAGGTCTCTGTGACTTAATATTTGATAATTTCTGCTTAAATTACAATCTGTTAAAACTCTTACATATTCACATTTCCACTCAACTGATGCTTTATGAATTCTTTTTAGAATATCATCATTAGTCCATGGACCATATACATAAGATAGACCTAAGCTAATGCTCGGATCATCTATAATATTTTTAGGAACATATTGTAAGTTAAATTTACCCTCAGGATAAAAACTTGATGCATTTTCTGGAGTAATTGAAATTCTTATCCAATCAAAATACTGATAAATTTTTTCATCGATTTTTTTTGGAAAACCATTTGTAATTAAACCAAGAGAAATATCTTTATTGGACAGCCATTCTATAAATTCGGTGAAATGCGGCCATAGGTTTGGTTGTCCTCCACCTGAAAGTATTAATCCTCTTAGCTTTATATCTGATCCGGTTAATTTTTTATATTTTTCGTTGTATTCTGGAAAATTTTTCTTGTTAAATTCCCCTTGATCAAAGTAAAGCTTGTTAATAAAATTTTTAGATTCTTCTAAAGTAGTAGAGTCTTTCTTATTTCTACCAATCGTTGAGCAAAATTGACATCTTGATGAACAAACTTGATGTAGTGTCATTGTTGCTCTGATTATACTGCCATAACCAGTATCTTTATATTTTTCAAATATAGGCCAATGTCCGTTCAATTTTTCACCTGTAGCTGTGAAACTAGACTCTGAATTAGTTAGAGAATGACGAACAATATTGGGAGAGATTTTTTTATTCAAAATTGAAATTTTTTTTTCATAATTTCCATCTTTATCCTTTATCACAAATAAACCCTCTGTGATGCCTTTAGACCTTATGGTGTTTATTATTAAATTGATATTATTTTTATTAATACTCTCAGTTCCTATGCTTTCAAAATTAGTATTTAATACCTGAACTTTTGAGTGTTCAGCAAAATGCTTACCTCCTGTTTTATGTATTATTCTTAACTTTATATTTCCACTGTTTGGAATTTCATTTTCAATTATAAAATAATCATCAATTTCATGTTTAGTTTTATTTTGTATGTTTATATCTTTATTTTGCATTTATATTTTTTTCTTTAAAACAAAAAAACCGTTACCCTTTTTGTGGTTTTGATACCAACTATCTTTAATTCCTTTCACATTATATTCAAATTTTTCAACTTTCCACCCTGAAGAATTGAACAAATTTTCCCACCATTTTTCGTTATTCATTTGTAAATGTGATTTATCAAGATGGTACTCTTTTATTCTATATTTTCCATTGTCCCCTAAAGGAACAACATGAAACATATTATTTGTTTTGTTTTTGTAAAATTTTAGAAAATATTTAATTTGATCAACCGTTAAATGTTCTAAGACATCTTTGCTAATTACGTAATCAAAGTTTTTTTTAAAAGGATAATATTTCTCTTTAGATATTAATTTGCAATATTTTTTAACTTCTGTGTCGCAGTTTTTTATAGCATATCTTGATACGTCAACACCAAATGCCTTAATATCTAGCATTCTAAATGCTTTTACCAAATATCCCTTGGAGCAACCAAAATCTAGTATGTGATTGTTTTCTGATAAATTTAAATATTTCATAATTTTAAATGCCATAGGAATTGTGAGATCCGGAAGCCATTTATAATTAGTGTAGCAAGATTTTTTTGACTCTATACCTGTATCAAAATAAGATGAATCATA
>MDSW01062702.1_pt1 | contig 17159 bp, 11 predicted proteins | sample 811171 | NCBI WGS metagenome assembly MDSW01 (sample SAMN05326641, study PRJNA326480) | marine metagenome | isolation source: seawater | place: Atlantic Ocean: North West | collected 2012
GCCGCCCCCGCGGGCGCCGACGCCGCCCCTCCCGTCCCCCCCTCGCGCCCCCTCGCCTCCCCCCCCGCCGAAACCTCCGCCCGCGACGAAGGCGCCGTCTCCGCCGCCTCGTCGCGCGCCGCGCGCGCGCCGCGCGGAGAAGCCCTCCTCTCAGCGTTCGCAGTTTGGCGTGATGGTGGATTCCGGGAAGCGCAGCGCCCCGAGCTGCGGCTTCGGCGGCGCCCTCCGTTTCGACTTCCAGCGCGCGTCGCAGCCCCGGCCCGGGTCGACGCGGCACGCGGCGATGAACCGGTCGGAGAGCCGCGTCGCCGGCGTCGCGTCCAAGGCGTACCGCGTGCCCGGCCCCGGGCACTACCCCGCGGCGAGAAGCGTCGGTCCGCAGGCGCACGGCGAGAAGCGCAACGCCCCCGCGGCGCCCATCGGGTGCGCCGGGAGGTTCGCCGCGGCGGAGCGCGAGGCGAAGACGAGGGTCGGGCCGAGCCCCGCGCACTACGTCCTCCCCCCGTCCATCGGGCGGCAGTCCGAGAGCGGCCGCGACACCCTCCCGCGCGTCTCCTTCACCAGGGAGAAGCGCAGAGTGGGCGCCGACTCGGGCAAAACCGACGCGAGCAAAACCGGCGCGGCGGCGAAATCGGCGTCTCGCCGCCCCGACGACGACGACGACGCCGCCCCCGGCCCGGGGTCGTACACGCCCTCGCCGTACTCCCCGGGCGGCGCCGGCTTCGCCCCGCGCACGTTCCCCCGCGAGCTCCGCGCGACGGACCCGAGGAAGAAAACCCCGGCGGAGAAGTTCGCGGCGCAAGTCCCCGGGCCCGGGTCGTACCGCCCCCCCGGCGGGATCGCGCGCGACGAGGCGGCGAGCGGGCGGCGCAACGCCCCGGTCCTGAGCTTCGGGACCACGCACAGGGACCAGGCCGGGCGGACGAGCCTCTCGAAGCTCCAGGCGAGGAGCGCTCTGGGGGGGAAGCTGGGGCCGGGGCCCGCGTACGCGCCGGGACCGGCGGCGCACGGCGCGCAGGTGTTGGCGGGGAAGAGCACCGCGCCGGCTGTGGGGTTCACGAGGCAGAGGAGGTGGGGCCGCGACGACGCGGGCGAGGACGCGGACGTCACGCCGGGGCCGGGAGCGTACGTCGTGTGACGCTGCTATCGTATCGTATCGCGCGCGCGTGATAGTCTATCATATCGTTGTGAGATCCTCGCGGGTCGGACTGGTCCTCGAACCGTTCGTCACTCTCAGATGGTACTACATTCCCCAATCCTCGAGCGAAAACCGAGACTCGTCCCTACAATCGACGCGTCCCCGCCGGCGACGGTAAGCCCCCTCCCTCGCGCGTTTCTGTGTGTTTTTTCCCCCCTCTCAAAAGACTCTTAGAACGCGAGGCGGGTGAAGAACCACCTGCTCTTCCCCGTCTTGAAGCGCTCCTCGAGCGTCTTCTTCGCCTCCTTGCGCGCCGCCACCTTCTTGGTGGCGTTCTCCAGCACGTCGGGGGTCACCGTCGCCTTGAGGTCCACGTCCAGGGTGTAGCGCGTGGGCATCAGGTGGTTGTAGTTCACCGTCTTGATGAACGTCTTCACCTTCGAGTGCTTGGCCTGCGCCTTCGCGCTCTGCTTCTTGGTCACCTTACGGGGGTAGGTGGCGAGACCGCACACGAGCGCGTGCCCGTAGGGGCGGGAGGAGGTGCCCTCGTCGTAGTTCTTGACGATGACAGCCTTCTTGCCGGCGTAGCGGCCCTGGAGAAGGACAACCACCTTGTTGGCCTGAAGGTGAAGCGAGAGAGGAGAGCGAGCGGAAAAGGTCAGCGAGAGGCCCGGGAGGAGAGAGGATCGATCGCGGCGAAGCGGGCGGCGCCCCCGGCGCCAGTCATCATTTTCACCGCGATGCGACACCGGAGGAGCTGGAAAAACCCTAGACGACGCGCACGCGGCGTTCGCGCCGCGAGCGCGGGTGCGGGCCCGCGGGCGCCGCGCGCGCGGGGAACACGACGGCGCGGCCGCGGTCGGGAGGAAACGCCGCCTCGCGCGCGCGGGTGCGCCGCGCCAGACCCGCCGGCCCGCGCCGCCGTCGTCGCGCGGCTGCGGGAAAACCCCGCGCGCGAGGCATCTCGCGTGCGACCGCGCGTGCGTCGGCGACCGGAGTGCGCTCGGCGTCGTCGCGGAACCGGGGGCGAACCCGTGAAGCCGCGCGGAGATGCCGGCGACGCGCGATCACCGAGTCGCGCCTCGTCGTCGGCGCCGCGACCGTCGTCGGCGGGGGCGGCGCGTCCGCGCGCAGCGGCGCGCGTCGCGACGAAAAAAAGGCGTGATGGCGCTCGCGCGCGGGCGGACCGGAATCCGGCCGGTGGACGCCGCCTAGGCGAGCGCACGTGCGGGTGGCTCGAGGGCGCGATCGTCTTCATGACGCGCACCTTGAGGAACTTCACCATGTTTCCCTTCCCTTGTCGTTGTCGTGCGGCGCGCGACGTAAAAGGGAGAGCGCAGCGGCAAGCAGATGCACTTAGAGGTTGCCGGCGGGTTTTCGCCGGAGCAGCTCGCGTTCGCCAGGAAAATTCGTCAACGCGCGAGCAGTCATAAAATTATTTCGAAAACAATTAATCAAGACTAATAAACAATGACACGTGCGATCGGATGGCGTGGTCCTGAGCGTTTTCGGGAATGATGCGATTCTCCTCGTGCGCGACTTTCGAAGCGTCGTCAGCACACCCGAGACGCGCATGGCGCGTCTCTTCTTCGCCCTCTTCGGGCTTTCCCTGGTCCACCATGGCTCGGTCGCCGTTTCCATCGACGACTATGGCGCCGTGCCCGGCGTCGCCACGCTCGACGCCGCGTGGCGAAACACCGCCGCGCTCAAGGTGCGCGGGTCCGGCCCCCAGTCGTCTCGTGAAAAAGCGCGCCCCGAAGCGTCCCGTCGGTTCTTCTCCCTCTCCCCCCTCTCCCCCCCTCTCAAACCCCTCCCCTCCCCGGCTCAAACCGCGCCGTCGCAGGCAGCGTTCGCGCGCGTCGCCGTTTCAAACGCCTCGCTCGGCTCCGCGCGCGAAGTCCTCGTCCCCCGCGAGTCATCTTACCGCATCTTGTCCACAGACTTGGGACTCGCGTGCTCGCACGTCACCTTTCGCATCTTGGGCGCGCTCGAGATGCACGACGACTTCTCCGCGTGGTCGAGCCACCGGCCGTCGAACGCGGGCCTGTACTTCCACCGGTGCGAGAACCTCACGATCACCGGCGAGGACGTCGGGGTCATCGACGGCCGTGGCCTCGCGTGGTGGGCCCAAGCTTTGGAGAACGCGGTGACCCTCCCCCCCGGGTCGTGGGTCGACGCTCGGCCCAACGCGCTGGAGGTCGTCAACAGCACCGACGTCGTCGTCGAGAGGCTTCGACTCGTCAACGCCCCGGCGTTCCACCTGCGCACGGACAACGTCTTGAGACAGACGATCCGCCGCGTCGTCGTGCGCGTGGACGAGGAGCGACAGCGCGCGCTTCGTCGCGAGGCGTTCCGTGCGAGCCGTCGGCGCGGCGTTCAGAAAACGGGCGCCTCCCCGCCGCGGCGAAAGGCTCTTCTTCCGGCGGGGCGCGTGAACGAGCACGCCGCGCCGGGTCCCTCCCTCTACCGAGCGATCGCGGCCGCTCGCGAGCGGAAGCCGACGCCTCACTCGTTCGCCGGGTACCTCTCCGGCTTCATCCCGGGCGTCCTCGCGGACCGTCTGCGTCGCGACGTTTTGGAGGACCTCGCGTTCCCTCTGAACACCGACGGCATCGACGTCGGCGGCGAAGACGTGCTGGTGCAGGACTGCGACGTCGCCAACTTCGACGACGCCGTGGCGGTCAAACCGAGCCGAGGCGGGCCCGACGCGAGCGCGGATAACCCCGTGCGCGCGGCGTGCACGCGCGACGTCCTCGTCGAGCGCCTGCTCGTGCGGAACTCCCTCGGCGCGTCCGTCGGCTCCGTTTCCCCGCACAGGCACGTCGAGTGCGTGCGTAACGTCACCTTCCGGGACGTAAACATGGAGACGCCGTTCAAGGCGATCTACGTCAAGACCGAACGCGACCGGAGCGACGACGCGTCGAACGCGCGAAAAAACAAGAGGGGGATCATCGCGGACGTCCTCTACGAGAACGTGACGGCGATTCGTCCGCGGTGGCTCGCGATGTACCTCGGGCCGCAGCAGATGGTTCGCCCGGACGAGCGTTTCGCGGGGCTCGCGTGCATGCTCGACCCGCTTCGGTGCGAGACGGAGCCCGCGGTCGCGGTCGCGAACATCACCCTCCGCGACGTCGCGATACGCGGCGGGCCGTGGTGGGCGCCGACGATGGGGCCGTCCGTGCTGAACTGCCACCCGGAGGCGGCGTGCGAGGGCGTGGAGTTGACGCGGGTGACGAGAGACGGCTGGCCGTTCGGCGCGGGGGATTTTTTCGGGGAGCGCGGCTGGGCGTACGTGTGCCGGAACGTTCGCGGCACGACCGCGGGGTCCGATCCCGAGCCGGAGTGCCTGCGCGCCGAGCGAGGGCGGACGAGCGACGGGGCGAGGGGGAGGTGAGGCCACTCACGATGAAAGTGCAGGCGGTACGTTGACGGGAGATGGACTATTGATAATATTCATATTGACGCGATGACGAACAGGGCCTCGTAATATCAGTTCTTTCGAAAGCCTTGGCGTCGACGTTGGGTATCTCGCGTGCGCGTCTTCATCATCTCTCTCAGCACGTCAGGCCCTTGAGCGATGGACTCATCTCGGCGGCGATATCGAACTTGATGGATCCGATACCGTACCCGTTCGGGCTGAGTCCGCCGGTGCAGAGGTGAGCGAAACACTGCGCCACGGGCATGAAGTTCCTGCGCGCGTATCGATCGGAGACGTCGTACGCGGCGGAATCTGAAGTGTCGATATCGCTCGCGTCTCGGACATGACTGATGTACCCGGCGTCGATGACGCGCATCTTGACGTCTCGCCCGTCCACCGTGACGGACATGCGAATCATCTTGAAGTAGATGTGCTCCACGATGACGAAGATCCAACGCTTCTCGTTCTTCGTCGGCGTGAACGCCGTGTCCGCGTAAGCTTTTCCGGTCATGAAACAGTTGGCGTGGTAGATGGCGCCGCCGCACAGGGCGGCGTTCTTGGGAATGATTCGGCGGGCGTCGAGGTCCTCGTTCGCGCCGTACCTGTGCACGACTCGACCGGCCGCGGCGTTCGTGAGGAAGACGTCGTTCATGTCGATGTACTTGTTCTCGGGGGGCGCGTCCCCGAAGGACAAGGTGACGTACTCCAGGCGCGTCGCGCCAAGACCGGGGGCGTTCGAGGATCCCGCCGCGATCGGACCGAGAGGGTACTTGGACGCGGCGCAAGCGGCGTTCCTGCATCTTCCGTTGCTGATGTGCGTCGCGTCGTCGAAGGTGTAGTTGTACGTCGACGCGCCTGCGCTCGAGAACGAGTGCTTCTTCGCGTACGACTGGGTCGCGTAACAGTGCTTGTCCGCCGCGCGCACGACCCTGACGCCGACCATCTTGAGCTTCGAGAGGTCGTAATCGACCGTCCCGCACGTCCAGCGCGCCTCGGAGTCGTCGTCTCTGTGAGTGGTGTCGCGCAGACACTCGCTGCGCCCGGAAGGGTCGATGACGGACGTCGCGCCGAAGAGCACAGCGGAACCGAAGACCACAAGTCGAGCGTCGTCGCATTTCCCCAAGTCGAGGCGCGTGGTCGAGCTCAGGGCTTCGGTCAACGGTTTTCGGCAGTACGCCGCGTCCCTCCAGCCGGCGGGGCAATCGTGCAGGCACGATCCGAAGAGGAACTGCTTGTCGGAGTCCATGGTCGCGATGCGGTTGTAGAAAGAACCGTACATCTGCGTGCAGTTTTCGCCATACAGAGGCGCCGGATTCGCCCCAATCTCGTACCACACTTCGCCGCGTTTGTTCTCCAACGCGTACCCGTATTCCCAGTCGACCTTGTCCGTGGTCACCTGGTACCCGTACACGCCGTCGGAAATCTCCTTGCGCTCCATCTCGATCGCGTTCTCGTAGCTGAACATGTCCGGGTTGCCGTAATTGTGCTTGACGATCTTCGCGGTGACCAAGGGTGAAAACCAAAACTCCGGGTTGAGGTATTTCACCTCGTCCATCTTACACTGCGTCAGCAGCGTGAACGTCTGAGACGCGCTCGACCCCTTCGCGACCGTTCCCTCGGGCACCGTCGGGATCGTCTGCATGCCGTCGGCGTATCCGTTCCAGACCTTGAAATCGGGACCGACCCGCGGCCTCGCGCCGACCTTCGCGGTCTCGGCTCTGCGTCTCTTCTCCGCGAGGACGCGTTCGCGGGTCTCGCGGTGCCCCGGGGCGAACGTCACGTCATCGATCGAGAAGGCCCCGAGCTCGCCGACGGTGCCGTTGACGACGCCGTCCATGGGGTCCGTGGGGGGATACGCGGGGCAGAGGGCCTGGACGTCGCGGGCGACGCCGAACGCGTACTCCGCCGACTTGAGCGTGTCGACGTCGACGCCGCCGCCGCACGCGTCGGCGCGAGCGCGCTCGTTGAACGCCTTCTGCACGCAGTCGTCCGCGCACGTCTCGGCGTAGCACGCGCTCCCCGACAGCGCCGCGGCGATGTCGTCGCAGGTGGCGTCATTGTTCGAGAACGCCGCGGTGATGAGCGCCTCTGGATTGGTCTTGAACGCGCACACTTCGAAACACGGCGAGAGGTCGACGATGGAGCGGAGGTACCCAAGTGGCGTCTCGGGGTACACCACGTCGGTGAACCCCTCGGCGTCCAACCCGCCGGCCGCCGGGGCGGGATCCGGGCTCGTGGCGTTCGCTCCTTCGACGTTCGCCACCGTGTCGAAGAATTCAGCCAGCTCTCCGAGACGGGCCAGGCCGAGCGAAGGGGCCGGGACCGCGCCCGAGGCGTACGCGGCGACGCCGGCGATCGCCAACAAACCGACGGGAACCGCGTGCGATGACATCCCGGGCTTCGGCGCGCGAGCCCCGCTGCGTTTCAGCAGAGGGTTGAGCTCACCCGACATGACGCTGGAGTTCATGTCCGGAGGCGCGGGTGAGGCGTCCGCGCGCTCGCGAGTGTGCTCCGCCGGCCCGCCGCGCGTGCACGAAGTCTCGGGGCGTCCGAGGGACTCCGCGAGTGTACACGTGCAAACGCATAGACTACGGAGTAGCAGTATTACGGGCAGAACAAGGGGGGGTGATGATGAGTCATGACTGGACATCACCCGCGTGTGCGGGATCGATGGACATGCCCCGACTGGCCGCCCGTCTCGGCGCACCGTCGCGGTCCGTTTCGTCCCCTCCCAGAGGTATGCGCGCGGGCGCCGCGTCGGCGGCGCTCACGGCGCTCGGCGGCGCTCCTCGACGCTCGACGGTTCGATCGCTTCACTCCGTTCCCTCGCGCGCGGTCGCTTCCGGGAAGGCCGCTACGATGGCGTCCGCGGATGACGCGCGTGCGTTTCCCCTCTCCAGCCTCTCCCCGGAGCTGCGCGCGATGCTGACGATCCCGCCGGCTTCGCGCGCCCCCCCGGGGGACCCCGACGAGGGCTGGGGCTTCACCGACGATGGGCGCATCGACTGGCGACGCGCGCCCGCGCCCCCTCCCGCGGGCGACGCTCGCGCCTCCGCGGACGCGCTCAAGGGCTTGGCCCGCGCGTGTTTGCGTCGCGCGCGCGCGTCGCCCCCGGGGCCCTCCGACGGGGCCCCGCGCGCGTCGCGTCGTCGTCGCGCGGCGGCGCACGCGCGCCTCCTCGAGCGCCTCCGCGATGACTTGCGCGCGAACCGCGACCCGTACCTCGTCCTCGCGCGGTCGCTCTCGGTGCTCGACCGCCGGTGCGTGGATCTGCACGCCTCCGTCGTCGCGCGTTCCGAGCGCGGCGGGTCCCCGCTCCTTCGCGACGTCCTCGCCTCCGCGTCGTTCGCCGCCGCGCTCTGCGGGGACTCGGGACCGATCGAAGACTCGGCCGGCGCGTGGCCGCTCCGCGCGGCGCTCGACCCCTCGGGCCTCAACCTCCGGAACGTCATCTGGCACGGCTTCGTCGCCCCGCCGGACGCCTCGCCGGAGCTCGCCGCGCTCGCGTGGACGCTGGCGGCGTCCGTCCCGGCGCCGGAGGAGAAAGAGAAGGAAAACCGAATAAAGGAAAACGAAAACGAGCCGAACCCGACGACGACGCCTCCGAACTGTGTTCCTCCGAACTGTGTTCCTCCGAACGTTCCTCCGACGTCTTCGTGCTTCGCTCGCCTCGCCGCGAAGGACGCGGAGATGCGACGCCACTTCCCCGAGTGCTCGGCTCGGCTCGCCGCGGGCCTCGATCGCGCGTTGGCGTCGTCGTCGCGACCCGGCGACGCGCTCGGTCCGTTCCTCCCCGAGGGTTGGCGCGAGGCGTTCTTAGACGCCGCGCTCGAACTGCGTCGCGCGTCGTCGGACGCCCACTCGAGCGTCGACAACCCCGAGGCGGCGTCGACCGTCCTCGAGGCGGGCGCGGCGGTCGTCGCGGTGGCGGCGCCGGCGCTCGAGAGCGCCCTCCGCGCGTCCTTCGCGCGCGCCAACGCCGTCTCCCCCTCGGCGCTCGACGCGCGCCCCGGGGAGTACTTCGCCACGCTCGACGGGTTCGGGCAGGCGGCGACGCACGACGTCCTGCTTCACCCGTCGCGGGCGGACGGGACGCCAAACGCGCTCCCGGGGACGCTCGACGCCGGCGCGCGGGCGGCGCTGGAGGACCTCTTCCTCAGGCGCGCGGGGCCGAGCCTGAGAGCCGCGCACGCGCACGGGGGAGGCGTCCCGAGCGAGGGGGAGGCGTCGTCGCGCGCGTCGGTTCCGAACGCGTCTTGTTGCGCGGAACTGCTCTGCCTCTGCGTCCTGGACCTGTGCGGGATCTCGACGGCCCTCGACGCCTACGCCCCGCTGTTCCACCCCGACGCGCGCGTCGCGGAGGCGATACGGTCCGCCGTCCGCGCGACGGCAAAGGTCGCGGGAGGAGGAGGAGGAGGAGGAGGAGGCGAAGGAAATTCCCAACATTCGCTCGCGAGGGGGGGCCCGCGGTTCACGTTCGAGGAGGCGGTTCACGATCTCGCCGGCGTCTCGTCGCTGATCGTTCGCGACGCCGAGCGGCCGGGCTGGTCCGTCCGCGTGGACGCCAAGGCGAGGTCGGCGCGCGATCGCGAGGCGGCGGCGGAGCGGGAGGCGACGCTTCTCCGCGTCGCGGCGGAGACGCTCGACGCGAGCGCGGGCGGTTACGCCGCTCGAGACCGTCGCCCGCGACCCGCGCGCGCGCTCGCCCTGGCGTTCCTCGGGCGCGATCCAGATCCAGACCGAGCGTCGACGTCACCTTCCGCGGGGGAACGCCGACGGGTACGCGATGATACGCGAACCCGTAGGTCGACCCTCACGACGACACGAGACCCGTCGCGAGAAGACCCTCAAGACCGACCGGCGGGGCCCCGTCGCGGGGCGGAGTGTCTGCGCGCGACGGCGACGCGCGTCGAGGCGGCGGCGAACGCGCACGCGCGTTGGATCGACCGCCTCGCGCGGAGCGCGTCGCGGAGAGAGGCGCGGAGCAACCAGCGTCGCCAGCTGGCGGCGCTTCTGCGCGAACAGAGAGCGCTCGCGGCGGGTCTTCTCGCGACGCTCGTCGCCGCGGAGGCGCTCGCGGAGGTCGAAAAGGGTTCCGGGGGTCCCGAGGCTGACGACGAAAACGAAAACGAAAACGAAGGCGGCGCCGGGGAGGAGGCGGCGACGGCGCGGCGGAGGCTCCTCGCGCACGCCGAGAAGGTCCGCGCGGCGTGCGAGGCGGGTCAGGCTGTGGAGTCCGCGTCCGCCGCGGCGGCGTTGTGGGAGACGAAGGCGGGGCGGGGCGTGTGGCGCGCGATGCGGGACGGAGGCGGGTGCGGCGGTCGAGCGGTCGAGGGCGGCGCGTGATCGAGACCCTCGTCGCGTCGCGAGGTTTTTGATTGAGGGTGTAAAATAAAAAGTGATAAAAAGATAATCTAGCCGCGGCCCTCCCCGCGGTACACCAGCCGAGCCCGATCGCGTCGGCTGCGTCTCGTCGACTCCCCGTTCGTTCACCTCCCTTTCTCTCTCTCGGCGGCGTCCGTTTCGGCGGGTTTCGCCCGCGGACGCCGCGCGTCGTAAAGTAAAGTACTACACAAAAAATGCCATCCGCGCCCGCGCGGCGTCGAAAACAATCCCTCCCCGAATAGCTTCTTCTCCCAAAACACGTCCTCCTCTCGTCTCCCGGTCGCGGGGGTCCCGTCCCGCTCCTCGGCTCACTCACGGCGCGGCGGCGACGCGCTTGAGGAGGGCGAAGTTATCCGCGATGATCTTCGTGGACGGGGAGATCCTGTAGTTGATGTCGTTCGCCTTGGCCCAGGCCTTGAGGATGGGCCTGAGGGCGTGGTACTTGTACCTGGGCATGGTCGGGAACAGGTGGTGCTCCAGCTGGGTGTCCATCCCGCCCCAGATCCACGTCTCGAGCGGGCCGAACACCGTCTCCGCGTCGCGCGTGGATCGGAACTGCCCCTCCACGTACTCCGCGCCCTCGCCGTACTCCATGATCTCCTCGCTCTGGTGCGTGGCGCTCACGAGGGAGGCCACGATGAACCCGCTGAGGAAGACGCTGCCGACGGCCACCTGCCACGGCATGCAAAACGCCAGCCACGCGTAGTTGATGCCCATCAACACGAGCTCCTTCTTGTCCTTCCGCTTCCACGCGCTCTCGAGGCTGTGGAAGCGCCACAGCCAGAACATGATCGACAGGAGCGGGTACCCGTAGATGTGCTGGTACTTGCGCATGGCGCTGTCCGGCCTGCCGCTCTCGCTGGGCGGCCTCAGGAAGAAGAAGGGCTCCATCATGACGTCGTTGTCGAGGTGCTCCTCGTTCGTGAACGTGTGGTGCATCGAGTGCTTCTGCGACCACCACTCCACGCCGTGACCGTTGAGCAGGGTGGGGGAGTACCGGAACGCCTCGCACAGCGGCCCGCGGCCGTGGACGTAGTCGTGGCCGAGCCAGCCCGCCTGGACCATGCCGAGGCCGAGGAGCACGGTGGCGAGCCAGGGGTTGCTGTACGCGAAGAACTGCCCCGCGACGTACAGACCGACCACCTGGGTCAGCGCCCACACCTCCTTGAAGACGTCGCGCTCGAAGAACCCGTCCTTCTCGAGCTTCTTGCGGAAATCGCGGAAGCTCATGCTCGTGGCGTACTCGGAGGGCGTGGGGGCCTTGAGCTCCTTCTCCGGCGGGGGGTCGCACTTGGGGAGCTTCGCGAGGCGATCCGCCGCCTTGGAACTGCCGTTGGGGCCGTACGAGTGGAGGGCGTAGAACGCGTCCGTGCCGTCGCGGCCGTCGAAGAAGTGGATCCAGCGCTCGCCGCCGGGGTGCGCCTTCGCCCACCCGGCGCAGTCGTACCACTGGTCGTCGATCTTGATGCGCACGGGCTCGCCCTTGGCCTTGATGTTCACCGGCGTCGCGGATTCGGCGCTGAGCGGCGACGTGTTCGTCCGCCTCGCCTCCGTCCTGGGCTTGGGGGGCTCGGCCTCGCCGGGGGAGGGGGCCGTGATCGCGGCGCGGATGGGCGCGGCGAACGAGCGCTTAGGCGCGAAAGTCGCGCGGCGCGCCCGGGCGGATCGCGCGCGCGCCGCGACGCGCGAGGTGAGCGCGTTCGCGGGACCCGCGATGTTCAGCGTGACGGCCACCATCGCGCCTTGACGGGGAGAGTGCCTGCCTTATCGACGCGCTGGCGTGACGCGAGTGCCCGACCGGGGGTTCGCCGGCGATGGGGGAGCGATCGAAATTCGAGACGCACGCGCTCCTCGATCGATGGCCGACCGTGCGAGACGGAGGGCGCGAGCGGGTGTGCGAGCGGACACCCCGCGCCGACGGGGACGGCCCAGAATCGCGCGCTTGGGTGAGACGCACGCGCGCGTCCACGTCCGTGGTGGAGACGATTTTCGTTGAGCAGGTCGCTGATTGGTCGACATCTTCGTGATTTGCCACTTTTTACCTTTTTTCCTGACTGCAGTCACTGGTGGAATATCTCGACCCGCGCGCGCGCCTTCGGAGATCGCCGTAGTCGGTCACGCCAGGGAGGGCGCCGACCGCGCGTGGCTCCGCCAGCCTTCTTCCTCGCGTTCGACATGCGACACGGGACCATTCGTCGGGTCCCCGCGCCTCGCCGCGTCTTCGCGTCTCGGACGCGTGAGAACTCGCCGCGCGTCTCGCGGGTCCGTCGCTCGTCGCGCGGGGCGTCGGAGGCGTCGAGTGCGGGGGAGGATCGCGGGGAGTGACCTCGGAGGAGGGGGGTGGTGACGAGGAGGGGAAAGGCGGGCTGGGCCGTCCGTCCATTTTTGGGTACTGCCATTCGCGGGCGGGGGGAACGTCGCGATGGGTCGCGCGGAGTTCATGCGGCCGCCCGGCCACCTGGCGATGTCGTATCGGAGCGACGCGTCCGCGTTCAAGACGGCGGAGGTTCCCGAACACGTACGCGCCCCTCTTCGAGCCCTTCCCCCCGCGCTCGAGGTCGATCGATCCGAGGAGACTCGCTCGGGGGCCCGCGCCGTCAACGCCGCGCGCCTTTTTTTCGCCTCTCGTCGATCATCACATCACGTCGTCGTTCGTCGCGGAGCGCCGACCCGCCGACGTCCGACCGCCGGTTCGATCGCTGACCTCGCTCCTCCCCGCCCCCCCCCCCTCCCTCACGACAGAGCCTCGCGGCGAAGCGCGAGATCGAGACGCGCTACCGCGGCGCGGATCCCCTCGGCACGCGCGGCCCTTCGTGGAATCAGTCCAACTACGTCGAGCAAAACTACCATTTCCGCGACAGGTCCGTGCCCGCGTTGCTCTCCACCGCGGCGGCGCCCATGGGCCCTTCCGCGGACGCCCACGCGGCGACCGCGCGGGTGATCCGTAAGGGCGACCTCGCGCGCGGGAGCCGGTCGATCGCGTTCTCTAAGAACGGCGCGATGGAGGGCGGCGGGTGGCGGAGCACGACGCTGACGACGCCGGAGGAGCTCCGGGACCGCCTCGAGACGACGCGGAGGGAGACGGAGGCGCACTGCGCGGAGGCGACCTCGCGGATCTTGACGCGGACGGGGTATAGGCCCCCGTGGAAGCTCGAGGAGGAGCGCATGGCGACGATGAGGGCGCTCAAGGCGAAGGGGCACTGGCCCGCGCCGCCGCCGCCGGTGGAGGTGATCGAATGCACGAAGCGGTCAAAGGCGACGAGGGCGGACATCCGAGCGGTGATGGAGCTGGACGATTTCGTCGCGCCCGCCGACGCGGAAAACGACCGCGCGAGGGCGAGGAGGGAGGCGGGGAGGGGAGGACGGAGGGGGTAGGCGATTCAGGGGGTCCGACGACGATCGTTCGCGTGGGGATACCCAGAGGGGGGGTGGGGAGGACGTTTTATTTTCACACCGCAGTAAATATTCTCGAGTGTCAGAACAATCCCCGCCGGTCCTCGCGCTTCGTTGCGCGCGGAAAAGCGCCGTCACACAATCCCGCGCGCGCTCGAGAGGCGGTCGCGCGTCAGGCCCCGCGCTCTCTCTTCGCCATGGACCCCGAACCGATGTACCCCGTGGACGCGACGACGCAGGACGCGATGGTGGAGTCCGCGCCGGAGGCGGAAGGGATGAACCTCGACGACGCCATCGCGGAGGCTGTGCGCGAGAAGCGCGCGGGCGGGGGCAATCGAGGTGGGCGCGGAAACCTCCGCGGCGATCGCGGCGGGGCCGGTCCGCACCCCGAGCGACGGCTGAAAGTCCGCGCGGTCATCGTCAAGCGCGGCGTCGGCCCGACCGGCGGCGGCGGCGGACGCCACGGCCAGGGCGGACGCGGGTACGGCGGCGGCGGGCCGCCCCAGAGAAAGGTGAGAGACCTGGCGCGCGGCGCATCCGTCAATTTTGGAACGCTGGTCGCGCCGCGTACCGACGCTCCCGAGAAATCGCGTCCGTTCCGTTCGATCCCCGGCGCGTGTGCACGCCGCGCACCACCACCTCTCGACACATCCTGACCGCGAGACGAATCGTCTCCTCGCATCATTCCACCTCCCCCGTCTCTCGTATGTATTCAGCTCGAGCGCGTGTTTAAGCGCGACGACGGCGTCGTCGTCGTTCACATCTACGGCAAGGATGTCCTCGCGGTGGATCCCTCGGGGGCGGTGCGTTTGAACTCGGAGGGCGACCGCGGGCGTAACACGTTCCGCGCGATGAACGAGTCTCTGAATAAGTTCGGGTTCAAGCTGACGAAGAGCGAGGCGAATCCGGAGGAGTGGAGCGTGGGGGACGGGAAGCGGTTCCTCAAGCGGTACGAGGACGGGATGGTGATCCCGGCGCCCAAGCCCCCGGGGCCGGGCCGCGGCCTCGCGCTCATGCAGCGGGACGAGCCGAGAAGACAGGCGCCGTTCGGGGGAAGAGGGGCGCCGTTCGGAGGACGCGGGCGCGGGCGCGGGAGGTACTGAAAAACGCGGCGGTGGCGGAGAGGGGGGTCCTTTTCCACCCGACGAGTGCGGCGAAGGAAGCGCGGGGGCGAGACGAACGATGAGGCGTAGTATACCGTAGTACTCCACGGATCCGTCGCGAGCGACGCGCGCCGTCGCGTCTTCCCCTCACGGTTCCTCGCCTCCGTCCTCCCCGCCCCCTCCCTCGATCACCCTCCCGGGGTCGCGTCTCGCCTCGCGCACGCATGTGTTCCGGGGATCGCGGGCGCTATGTGTCCTCGAGATCGTCCCCCTCACCCAAGAGATCGTGCGCCTCCAGGTCGTCGTGCATGAGCGCCCTGGCGAGCGCGAGTTGCATCTTCGTCCCGGACGGACCGAGCGCGGCGGCGACGCACCGCGCGATTCGCGTCGTCGCGACGCCGGTTCGCGCGCCGCCCGCGCCCGCGCCAGCCTCGGCGCTCAGGAATCGCCGGACCGCCTGCTGCGCGGGCGTGCCGCCGCCGGGGCACGCCCGCGCCGCGGAGGCTGTCCGCCCGGCGAGCCCCGACGCCGCGCGAACGGTCGCCGGGCGGCACGCCAGCGATGCCAACTGTCGCATCGCCTGCGCCGAGGCGCGCGAGCGCGGCATCCGGGGCGCGCCTCACGCGCCCCGAGACGAGGCTCTCGAACGCGAGCGCGAGACGAACGCGCGTCGCGTATCCCAGCGCGGAGCGGTGTGAGGCGGGCGGGGGAGGCTGCGCGCGCGCCAAACCCTCGGCGGGCGCAACCCGCGTCTCGTCGACGCGGCGGAGAAAACCCACGCTCGCGCCGGGCGCCAAAAGATGCGGGCGAAAGCTGGTTTTCAAAAGTTGGCACTGATGAGATGGACGCCTCCCGCGCCCTGCTCACCCCCTCCCCACACGTGCCCCCCGCGCCCCGGGGTTTCGCGCGCGCACGCCTCGCCCGACCCGCGCACTCTCGCGCTCGTCCGCGCGCGTCTCTCGCCGCCTTCTCGCGCCCCGCCTTCGAGCTCGTCCCGCCGATCGTCGCGATCCTCGGGTGTGCCAACACTTCGAGACGCGCCTCGGTCACTCCCCTCGCGCGCGATGCTTTGGGTGGACAAGTACCGGCCGCACTCGCTGGATAAGTTCCAGCACGCGAACGCGGACATCGCTCAACACCTGAAGCGCCTCGTCGCGGACGGGGACTGCCCGCACCTCCTCTTCTACGGCGTCTCCGGCGCCGGGAAGAAGACCTTGGCGCTGGCGGTCCTCCGCGAGATCTTCGGGCCGAGCGTGGAGAAGGTGAAGGTGGAGGGCAAGACGTGGAAGCTCGAGCAGGGGGACCGGAAGATCGAGGTGGAGCTCACGACGCTCTCGAGCAACTACCACGTCGAGATGAACCCGAGCGACGCCGGCACCAAGGACCGGTACGTCGTCCAGGAGGTGATCAAGGAGATGGCCAAGAGCCGCCCCATCGACGCGACGGGGGAGAAGGGATTCAAGATCCTCCTCCTGAACGAGGTGGACCGCCTGAGCAAAGAGGCGCAGCACGGCCTGCGCCGAACGATGGAGAAGTACAGCCAAGCCTGCCGCCTCGTCCTCGTGTGTAACTCCGTGAGCAAAGTCCTGGACGCGGTGCGCAGTCGGTGCCTGCCGATCCGAGTCGCCGCGCCGACCGACGCGCAGATCGAGGCGCTCCTCCACGACGTCGCCAAGCGAGAGAAGCTGCAGCTCCCGCCCGAGCTCGCGGGCCGCGTCGCGATGCACGCGGAGCGCAACATGCGACGCGCGCTGCTGTCCCTGGAGGCGTGCCGGGTGCAGCAGTACCCGTTCAAGGCGGACCAGCCCGTCATGGGCACGGACTGGGAGGCGTACGTCGCGCAGATCGCCGGCGAGGCGCTCGCGGAGCAGTCGCCCAAGCGCCTCCTGCAGATCCGCGGGCGGCTGTACGAGCTCCTCGTGAACTGCGTGCCGCCGGAGGTTCTGCTGAGGAGGCTCGTCCGGGAGCTCAACAAGCGCCTGGACGCGGATCTGAAGCACGAGACCGCGAAGTGGGCGGCGCACTTCGAGCACAGGATGCAGGAGGGACAAAAACCCATCATCCACCTCGAGGGGTTCGTCGCGCAGTTCATGGCCACCTACAAAAAGTACCTCATCTCGAGCTTCGGGTGACGGAGGACGAACGAGCGACGACGCGGACGACGAGGCGAAGGGAGGAGTGGCGATGGGGGACGGAAGGAGACGCGAGGAGAAGAGCGCGGCGCGGCGGAGTTGTAAACGTCCGGGACCGACGAGGGCGCGAGCCTCCGACACCCTTCGCCGAGCATCCTCACATCCTCACGCCGTTAAAAAATGGCTGACGTCGTCCCCGCCAGGTCGCGATCGTCATCGCACTCCGTGAGACGAAGTTATTCACTTCGTTGTTCGTTGGCGACGCCATTTCCCTCCGCGCTCCGATGGGTCCCACGGAGGCTCCCGTCGCCCCCGGCGGGGTGGGGCGGTTCCTGCTCCACGCCGCCGCACGCGTCGGGGATATCGACGCGCTCGGGAAGAGGATCGCCGCGGGCGACGACGTGAACGAGAAGGACAAGGTGAAGCGGACCCCGCTGCACTTGGCGGCGTGGGCGGGCCAGGTGCGAGACGCGCGCCCCCGCTCGGGTGCCCACCGACGCGTCGCGCCGCCCCCCTTTCCCTCCCCTTCGCGCCCCAGCCGCTCTTCCCCCCCCCTCTCTCGCTCACCCCCCTCCCTCTCCTCCTCCCCC
>MDSW01084847.1_pt1 | contig 17159 bp, 14 predicted proteins | sample 811171 | NCBI WGS metagenome assembly MDSW01 (sample SAMN05326641, study PRJNA326480) | marine metagenome | isolation source: seawater | place: Atlantic Ocean: North West | collected 2012
CGCGGGCGGCGCGGGCGGCGCGGGCGGCGCGTAGCGGCGGCGGCGCGTAGTCGATGCGAGCGTGGGTCGTTTACTAACATCCGCTAACAGCATCAACATGATCATCATCAGGCCTCGCCGCCGCCGCCGTCGGGGCTCGACGGACGAAAGACGGGCGGCACGTCGCCGTGCGTGCGCACGGGCGCGGCGACCACCGGACGCGTGACGCCCTCGCCCGACGTCGCCGTCACCATCGTCCCGTCGGGCGTCGAGAGCATCAGCTGCTGCGCCTCGCCGCCCGAGCGCGCGTCAACGCGGACGTCCGCCAGGACGGGGCCGCCCGGCGCCGCCGAGGTGGGCACGACGCCCTCCACCACGCCGCGCGGCGCGTAGGCCTCGCGGATCTCGATCTGCGCCGCGCGCACGTCGGAGCCCTCGAGGACGACCACCTGCATTTTTGCAGCGAAGGAGGTGACGTTCGACACGTTCAGCGTGCGCACCTCGACGGGCGCCGACGACTGGAGCGAGACGACGCGCTGCGGCGACGGCGTCTCCGGCAGCCACACGTCCTTGATCGCGACGGCGTGCGCCACCACGCGGTCGCCGGCGACCACGTCGAGCGCCTTGGTGTACGAGTTGGAGAGCGCCAGCGCGTCGAATAAAGCCTTGCCGGAGGTGCGGACGGTCATCGAGCCCAGCACGCACAGGTTCTGGCAGACGACGTCGCGCAGCGGGGCGTCGTCGGCGCCGAGGACGATCTTGCCGCGAACCGTGCCGCCACGAATCAGCACCGACGCGGCGTCGTCCTCGCCCCGCACCGTGAGCGTGCCCGCGAGCGTATTGCCGCCCAGGTCGAGCACGACTTCGCCCTTGGCTGTGAGGGTGAGACTCTGGGAGAGCTGCTCCTCGCGCAGCACGAGGCGGGTCTTGTCGTCGAGGGCGAGGGCGCCGGCGCTCTCGACGGCGCTCGCGGCGGTGAGCTCTTGCTCGCTCGTTTGCGTCAGGAAATTCTTCACGCGAACATTCACCACGTTGGCCATCGTGCGCGGGTCGAGGGTGTCGTGGGGTGCTGTGGGGTGCTGTGGGGTGTTGTGCTGCAGCAAGAACACAAAAACGCAAAAAACAAAAAAACAAAAAAGGAAGCGGGGGTGCGAGGATCGTTTTTCGCTGCTCTGCGACATTTTGAATTTGGCACATTTTTTGTTGGCGTAGGTCAACAAGAACGGCACGGTTACGACCTTTACTTTCGTTTCAATTTCAACACATCGGAGCTACATGGCGGCGTTGGGCTTCCCCACGCTCGCCTCGCACTTCTCGCCGCAGGACGCGCGCTTGGTGTGGCCGCAGGGCGCCTTTCGCAGCGTCGCGCCACTCGCGCAGCCGCAGCCCGCGCAGCCGGTGCAGCCCCTGCCCGTCGTTCCCCAGCCGCAGCCCTCGCCGCAGAGCACCGTCCAGTTCACGAGCGACGTCGAGCTCGCCGAGGCGCTCGGGGAGGAGGACGTCGTCGTGGCGCTGCGCTCCTCCTCGTTCCGCAGCATCGCCACGGTGACGCTCACGCCGGACGCCGCCTCCTACGACGAGGGCCCCATCGCCAAGTTCAAGGTGCGCTCGACGAAGCCGCTGCTGCTCGCGATGGTCACCAACGCCGACGAGAGCGACGAGGCCGTCGTCGACGCCGCCGACCACTTCTTCGTCGTCGTCGGCCCGCGCGGCGGCGTGGAGAACGACGGCGTGGGCGCCAACGAGACGCTCGTGCACCTGCACGCCAAGCCGCACGACAGCGACTTCCTCTTCACCCAACTGCTCGACACCGAGGCCTTCCGCTTCAACGTCGTCGCCGCCTCGTCGTAGGCGCGCGCGTAGGCGCCCCGCCGGCCGAGCGCGACCTCTACGCCGCCGTCGACTCCGGCTCGGCGATGGTCACCTGCTTCTTCTTTCGGCCGCGCGTCGTCGGCTTCGGGGCGGCGTCCTTCGCCTCCGCCGGCGGTGGCGGCGCGGCGGGCTGCGTCTCCACGTCGAAGGCGAAGGCGGGCTTCGCCGGCGCGGGCTGCTGCGCCGCGTGCTCGCGCACGATGCGCAGCGCGACGACGAAGGCCTCCTTCGCGCCGAGCAGCTGCTGGCACTGCGACGTCAGCTCGTGCCGTCGCTTCTCCAGCGCCTCGCGCTCGTTCTCCAGCACGCGCAGCTTCGCCTCGATCTGCACCAGGTTCTGCTGGATGTCGTTCGCCGCCATCGCGTCGCTCGTTTGCGTGGAAAGGCACATTTTTCGCGCCGTCTCCCGAACGCGAGCGCGCACGCGTCGCAGGTCGATTTATTTTGCGCGCGTATGGCAAACGCGGCGGGCGCCCCCCATGCGGTCGCGCGCCTTGGTCGTCGCGCTGCTGCTCCTGCTGCCGCTGCTGCTGCCGCTGCTGCTGCTGCGGTGGGTGCAGCCCGCTCCCGCCCCCGTCTGGCTGCGACGCCACCCCGGCGTCGTGCCGCTCTACGTCGAGAACGGCGTCTACCTGTGCACGCTGCGCTTCGAGGGCGCCGAGGCCGACTGCGTCGTCGACACCGGCTCGGCGCACCTCCTGCTCGCCGGCCGCTCGTGCCGCTCGTGCGACGACCCCACCTCGCTGCGCGTCAACAAGGCGCCCACCGAGACGCTCGCCTACGGCTCGCAGTCGTCGCGCGTCGCGTGGCGCGTCGGCGCGCTGCGCGTGGGGCGTCGGCGCATCGCCGGCGTGCGCGCCGCGCTCACGCGCGACATGGAGGGCGAGACGCAGTACAACATCCTCGGCCTCGCGCGCGGCGCGCTGCAGCGCGCGCTCGCGCCGCGCCGTTTCGCCGTCGCGATGCTCGGCGACCGGGGGCTGCTCGCGCTCGGCGAGCGCGACGTGCGCGCGCTGCGCCGGCGTCACTACGCCGGCCGCGTCGCGCGCGTGCCGCTGCTCCGCTCGGCGCGCCCGATGTACGGCGTCGCCGGCGCGCTGCGCGCGGGCGCGCGGTCTGCCGCCGTCTTCCGCGGCACCGTCCTCGTCGACACGGGCTCCAACTTCCTCTCGTGCCCGCCGCGCGTGCTCGACGCGCTGCGACCGAGCCTGGCGGCGCACGAGCCGATCGCGCTCGAGCTGCGCACGGCGGCGGGGGAGGCGCTCACGCTCACCTTCGGCGCCGACGTCTACCGCCACGCGAGCGGCGCGCTGCTCTTCGAGGACGACGAGCCCGACGTCGTCGTGCTGGGGAGCTTCTTCATGCGGCGCCTCGCGCTCGAGTTCGACGACGAGCACCTCGGCGTCGCGCGGCTCGGCGCCGCCGACTGAAATATGTCCCCCTCCCAAAGCAAAAGTTTCGATTCGCCCCGCGCCGCTCCCCCTTTGTTTTTAGGTTTTTTTCCTTTTTCCTTTTTTTGAACCGAGAGCGCTTTTTCGTCCGCTAGCCACCATGTACGCACCCTCCGACTGCTACGGCGGCGCGGCGCACCGCGCGGCGCACGGCGCGCCGCCGCCACCGCCGTCCATGGGCGACGAGGCGGCGCAGCATCAGCTGCTGCAGATGCAGGTCGCCGCCTTCGGCACGCGCGCCGCGACGCCGCTCTACCTCGCCGGCTTCCTCGACGCCGCCGTGCAGCGCATGGCCCTCAAGACCTTCGGCCGGGAGGCGGAGGAGGGCGGCGCGACGCACGTCACGCTGGCGTTCAAGCCCGACGAGGAGGCGCTGCGCGGCTTCCCCTTCGGCCAGCGCGGCCTCGTGCGCTGCAGGCGGCGCCGCGCGGACGACGCGATCGACGCCGTCGCCGTGGACCTCGAGGTCGTCGAGGCGCCGGCCGCCGCCGGGGCGCCGCACCCCGCGCCGCGCTCCCTGCAGCAGCGTCCCTCGGAGGCGGTGCCCGAGCCGGTCACCCACCTGTGCCTCGCGAGCGCGCCGGGCGTGAAGCCCGGCGACGCGCACGCGCTGCTGCGGCGCGAGGCGGAGCAGAAGGAGGAGAAGAAGGAGGAGAAGGAGGCCGACGCCGCCACGCAGGCCTTCCTCTTCTACGTCACCTTCGGCTGCGCCGTCGGCTGGCCCGACGGCCGCACCACCGTCGTCTTCGACCGCAACTTCTTCTCGAGCCTCGCCGAGCGGCGGCTGCAGCAGCAGCGCGACCGCGCGCGCGCCGACGCGGCCGAGGCGGGCGCGCGCCTCGACGCGGTCCGCCGCGAGGTGGAGGAGGAGCGGCACGCGCGCGACGCCGCGCACGCGCAGCAGATGCAGCAGCTGCGCCGCCACGGCGCGGAGCAGTTCGGCACGTGCCAGGGCAGGCTCACCGCGTGCGAGTTCAAGCTCGCCGACGCGCAGAAGGAGCTCGCCGCGGTGCGCGAGAACGCGCGCCGCCTCGCCGAGGCCGTGCGCGCGGCGAACGACCGCGCGGCGCAGGAGAGCCGCCTCGCGACGAAGCGCGCCCGCACGGTCGACGCGCTCGCCGCGGAGCTCGAGGAGGCGAGGCGCGCGCAGGACGAGCTGCGCGGCGAGCTCGCGCGCCGGAAGCGCGAGGCGGAGGACGCCAGGTCCGCCGCGGCGGCGCCGGAGGCGAAGGACGCGAGTCCCGCGAAGCCGAGCAAGAGGAAGAAGAAGAAGAGCAAGGGCACGAAGGCGAAGGCGAAGGCCGCCGACGACGACGACGACGAGCAGCTGCTGCGCGAGTGCATCGCGCAGAACGCGCGCGAGCGCCTCAAGCGCAACAGCGTCGACACGCAGACGCAGCCCGACGAGAACGCGCCGTTCGAGGTGCGCGCGGAGGAGTCGTGGTACGACCGGTGGCTCGCCGAGCGCGAGGTGAACGTGCGGCACGCGCAGCAGCACAGCGTGCTGCTCTCGATGGTGGGCAAGCTGCGGCGGCAGGTGAAGGAGCTGCAGACGTCCGAGGTCGACCTGCGCGGCGACGTCGCCGCCAAGGAGCTCGAGAAGAACGAGGCGCGCGCCGTCATCACCGTGCTCAAGAACGAGAGCGTGTGGATGAAGCGCCACTTCGTCAACTCGGAGGACGCCACCTTTCGCGCCATCTGCGGCCGCTCGAACGTGCCGCACGAGGCAGCGGAGCTCGTCCTGGCGTACGCCGGCGTCGCCGACCGCGTCGACATCCAGAGCGCGATGGCCGACAGCGCGATGCAGACGGCGACGAGGATGGCCGACCTGCTCAACGGCGAGGAGCCGCCCACGCCCGGCAAGCGCCGCCTCGCCGGCGAGATCGCCGACTTCCAGGCGCGGATCAACCTCGAGCTCGCCAACTACCTGCGCGACAGTCAGATCCAGCAGCACGAGTTCGCCAAGCTGCAGTCGCAGTCCGTGGAGAACGTGCGGCTGCGCAACGCGCTCGAGGCGAAGCACAAGGAGAACCTCGACGTGCACCGCCTCGCGCTCGACCTCGCGCACGAGAGCGCGGCCGACCAGTACTTCGATGTGTTCGCGCGGCAGTCAAGGCAGATCGTCCACGCAAGGGAGGTGCGCGAGGCGATGCGCGAGTGGGGCGGCGGCGCGGACGCGGCGGACGCGGCGGACGCCGCCGGCGGTGCCACCGTCGCCGTGCCGCGCGCCGCGGTCGACGCGGCAATCGCCGCGATCGAGGTGCTGGCGGGCGGCGTCGCCGGCACGGCCGACGACGCCGAGGACGACCGGCTGCACCTGTACAGCGTGAGCCCGCTCGCGCGCCGCGCCGCGCCCGTCGAAATGCCGACGCACGCCAACGCGCTCGTGCCCACGTGGGAGAAGAACGTGCTGCTCGGCGCCGACTGCCTCGAGCGCGCCGACCGCATGAACCCCGCGCGCCGCGCCGAGGCGCTGGCGGAGGGCAAGGCGCGGCGCGACCGCCTCGCCGCGAGCACGAAGCGGCTCGCCTTGCGCGCGTACGGACCGTGCGTCGTCTCCGCGCGCGCGCACGACCGGCTGCGCGTCGTGCGCGAGGAGGCGATCGCCAGCCTGCGCGCCAAAGGCGACCCCTCCGTCGTCTTCGCCGAGTTCTTCTCGCGGTGCAAGAAGCAGGGCCTGCTCGACGACACGACGTTGGCCCTGCTGAACGCGCCGCCGCCGGTCAAAAATATCGACGAGGCCTTCTTCCGCTCCGTCCGGCCCGGGATGCAGGTGCCCGGCGCGGTGGAGATCGTCGGCGAGGCCGGCGAAGGCGTCGAGTGCGAGGTGGCGATGGTCAAACGGCCGTCGTCGGGAACTGACGCAGCGTCAGCGCGCGCGGCGCCCACTCCGACTCCGCGATCAGGCTCGCGATCGCCCTGAGCCGGCGCTCGCGCGCCGTGCCGGCTTCGCGCCGCCCGCGCCGCCCGCGCCGCTTCAGCAGCCACTCGAAGCGCAGCGCGTCGTGCTGCGTCGCGAAGCCCACGACGTGCGCGAGGAAGACCCAGTCGGCGGCCACGCGCGTGGCGCGCGCACCGCCCACCAGCTCGCCGCGGTGCTGCCGGATGCGCCGCGGCGCGTTGACGGTGGCGCCCACGTAGGAGCGCCGCGCCGAGGGCGAGTAGAGCACGTACACTAACCACGCCCTCGGGGCTGCCATTCGCGATCACAACCGCTCGGCGGCTTACCCGTTTACGACTACGAGGCATTTTCGTTCACCCATTTTTTTCTTTGACCTTAGAAACGAAACTTACACAATCACTCACTCATCTCATGAACCCTCAGTTACGAAGCAAGCTCCGACATCTGCGCGCGACGATCCTAAAGCGCGAGGCGGTGGCGCAGCTTGCCGGTGGCGGGGAGTCCCACGGTCGTGATATTGAAGCTCGTCGTGTCTACAATCGCCTCCTGCGCGGAGGCATGATGGAAGAGTCGCCAAGGGCGGAGGATGCCAGTCCGCCCCGCCGCCGCCGCCGGGTTTCTCGCGAGGAGGCGTACAAGGCAATTGTCAAGATCATTGACGAAGGCTCTGAGCTAACCTCAACCATGAACCGTTTGCTCGCGAGCCTGGGCGATGACGTGGACTACGTGCCGAATCCAGACGACAACACAGAGGAAACGTTATGCTTCATTGCAGTGAACATGGGGCGTGAGGATGTCGTCAAAATGCTGCTGAACCGTGGTGCAGACCCAAATTGGGAAGACTGGGAAGGAGCAACGGCGTGTAATATCGCCGCGGAAAATGGCCATACCGATATGGTGAGGCTTCTTCTGACGCATGGTGCCAACCCGAACGCGGCAAGGACAAGAGGAGGAGACGAGGGAAAAACGCCACTCTACGCCGTTGCCGTTCGGGGCGATTCGTTTACTGTGAAGGTGCTGCTCGAGGGCGGTGCCGACCCAAACAAAGCGGACTATGCAAAGTTGACACCGCTCCATGCAGCTGCGAGGTATGGTCATCACGACGTGATTCAGGAGCTGTTCAAGTGGGGAAGTCCGTCCATCATCCCAGACCCGAAGAGCCGTGACGGAAAGACGCCATGCGACATCGCCTTAGACGATTATGTCGTTCTGCTCCTGAAGCAGAACAACGCGCTGACGTGCCCTACCAATCAGTGAGGTATTCCGCAGGTAGTTGTTTTTTGTTACCGTGAGGTGAGGTACGACGCATTTTATTTCGATCGCCGCGCGCCTACGCGGCGATGAGCCAGACGGCCCCCCAGTCCTCCCACGTCGCGCCCGCGCGCTCGATGAGTTGCTTCGCCATCCCTCTCCTGACCTCGACCGGGTGACTCCGCATGCACCTTTCCGCGTAGGTCTCGATCGTATTGAGCAGACCGCCTATTCGACGCATGTACTGCGGGTGGATCTCGCCGCCGACGGCCTTCCGCTCGCGGAGCTGACCATCCAGCCACCTCATCTCGTCGACGATGTGCGCCTCGACGAGACGCGCGTCGAACGCGTCGGGGTCAGCGGTCTGGGGGGAGGGCGATCCGCTCTGCATGGGAACACGTGGCGTGGCGACCCGCGGGACAAAAAAGAAAAAAAGAAGGGTGGTGTTGTTGCTGTTGTTGTTGTTGCATACGTACCTGGAAAGTGCGTGCGCGCCGATTAGACGTTGACACAGCCGTCCGCATTGCATTCGACGCTCACGTGGAGGTCGCCGGAGATGAGGAAGGTCCACATGGACTCCCACTCGTCCCACTCGGCGCCCGCACGCTGCGTCAGAACGCGCGCCTTCGCGATGTCGAGATTGTACGAGGCCGTGTACTCCTCAATGCTCGTCTGAAGCGCCTCCAATTCGTCGGTGTACGCCTGCTGCCCGACAAGGCCGTCTTTACCAGAATGTCGCTTCGCGTCCAGCGATTTCAACTGGGCGACGATGTTGCTCTCGAGCATCCGGCGACGGATGAAGTAGTAGTAGACGACGGCGATGACGACGACGAGCGCGGCAGCGTTGCGCAGCCCGCGCTTGTTCTCCTGCGCCCACCTCGCCGCGCGGGCGAGGATGCCTGGGGAGGAGGACGAAGGGCGGGAAACAGAGTTGCGTTGCATGGGGATCGATCGTGCGTGCAGGGGCGCGCCTGTCGCTTTTCCTTAGTGCGCGGAAAATGTTGTTTCATTGGGGGGAGTGATCGCATCTACATACTACTAACTTCTACATCTCGCGCGCCAAAAAGAGGAAGAAACAAGGAAAAAAAGGAAAAAAGAAGAAAAAGATACGTACCTGTGCGGTGGGCGCCGCTTGGCATCCGCGTCTCTCGTTTCGAGGAAGGTTCGTCTCGAACGGAGGAAGTGCCGTCGCGCCATTGTTGCGTCGTAGAGCCATCGTGGTACCTGCGTGTCGTCGTTGCGTATCGATCGTGTCGTCGAAGTACTTGAGCAGTGACTGGAAGTGGAAGTGGTGCTTCGCCGGTCCGTCGTGGTTGGAAGTGTTGGAAAGGTGCGGAGGCGAGCGTGCAAGGAGGGAAGGGGAAGGCGGGCGCGTGGGTGAGGGGCAGGGGCGGAGGCAAGCGGCAGCAGCGGGGAAGGGAAGGGAAGGTGGTGTAGCGGGTCGCGTCGGAGGGCGGGTGTGTGCGCCGGGAGGGGTCTGGCGTGGGACACGGGGGGCAAACGAAGGAACGAACTACCTGGGCGATGCATCTCGGGCTCGGTCGGGCTGCAGTGGGGACGGGTCGGCGTCCGACGGGTGCGCCATCGGAAGAGGTCGGTGCTTGGGAAGGACGGGTCGGTCATTGGTTCGAGGAGTTCGATCGGTCACCAGGCGATCGACGCTATATTCCTCGTCTCACCTCTACCCAAGAAAAAAAATCGGCGTGCGCCGACCGCCGAACGCGCGACCCGAGCCGCGGCGAACGCGCGCCGAGAACCAAGAGTACCCCGACGAATCGTCACCGTTACTGTTACTGTTACCGCCGCCGTCGCACTTGACCGCGGCGGCGTGGACTATCGTCGGCGGCGGCGGCGGACGCGGCGGACGCGGCACACGGTGCAGCGGCGAGGGGGAGCAGGTCGGCCTCGGGCTTGCCGCCGCCGAAGCCGTACGAGACCAAGACCTTCTCCGGCGCGTCGGGCTCGCCGCGTATGTCCCTCGTCGCGAACACGCCGAAGCCCACGACCGTCAGCGTCTTGTGGATCGTCTCCGTGGGGATCTGCGTATTCATCATCGGCGTCGCGATCCGATCGAGCGTCGGCGCCTCCTCCTCGTCGTGCGCGACGGTTTCGCCGATGATCGGCAGCAGCTCGGCGTTGTTCGCACTGCTCAGAGACGCGTACTCCTCCGCGGTGCGCGCCATGTACGCCGCGTCGTTGATGCACGAGGCCGCCGACTCGTGCATGAGCGTCACGTAGGTCACCCGGTCGGGGTGCGGCTTGCACAGCGCGTTGGACTTGTTGCGTCGCGTGCCGCGCAATCGGTCGCCGTACTGCTCGAGGAAGTGCACCGTGGGCATCTTGAGGTACTGCCCGCCCAAGCCGTGCGGGACGGCCACGTACGAGTCCGGCGCCTTCGCGCCCTTGCGGGAGAGGAAGGTGAACGAGGTGACGCGCCCCAAGAGCAGATCGCACCTCTCCCACTCGCGCCGCTCCGCGTCGCTGTACGTGTCGAGGTCGGCCGGTTGGCGGAAGCTCACCGCCTTCGTGTGCTCGTCCACCTCCACGCCGACGTGGGGAAAGTGCCGCTTGATGGCTTCGACCGTGATCGTCGGGCCGGTGCAGGGCAGGATGCGCGTGACGACCGAAGGCCCATTCCTCTGCTCCGCCGGCCCCGGGCAGCGCCCGCTCAGGATGACGCCGCGTCCCGCGTCGACATCCTCACCCACCGCGTCGCGCACGACCTGGTTGCTCTCGATGAAGAGGTCAAAGGAGGGGGGCGACAAACTCGGGTTCGCCGGTGAGAGGGCCACCGACCCGCGCCGGCCGCTCATGTTCAGGCGCGAGGCGCTGCGGCGGCGTGCGGAAGGTGTGGCCGGGTGCGGGCGCCGCCGACGCGTGCAGGCGGCCGTGCGCGTTTTTGTGTGTGCGACGAGGTGGAGGTGCGAGGCAGAGAGCGAGAGGCGATGGTCTGTGCGTCGTACCCAAAAGAAGAAAAAAGGAAAAAATGAAAAGCGGCGTGCGAGATTCGGTCCCCGGGAAGACTTGTACATCGACCGGAGACCTAATAGTGTACCCCAGTGTACCCCATCGCATAAAAGATTCAAAATTTCAATCTGTCAACTGTCTTCCCGCTTTTTTTCTCGCAGGAAGGAAAGCGCGCTCCAGAGAGCCCATGCTTCTCCCCGCCCGGCGCCTGAGTCGCAGCCTGCTCGTCCAGCGCCGCGGCGGACGCGATTGAGGACGACGAGGAAGTTGTCATTGTCTCGGTCTGCCTAGAAACAGCATTGTAACCAGTAGCCTCCCCGAAGCTCACCCCTGTCGGACCCAACGGTAGACCTTACGCCCCTCGCGCGTGTACGCCTTGGAGCGCCACGTCTCGCGCTTGTGGCGCACGGCCTTGCCCCGGCAGCACGACTTGTTCGCGGGTAGCGGCGGCGCCGCGCGCTTGGGGTCCAAGTACTTGGCGGGCACCTGCACCTTGCCGTCCTTGTTGGGGAAGCACTCCTTCGTGAGCGAGCGCGCCTGCACCACGGCGCCGCCCGAGAACTTACGCGCCCCGCTCCGGCGTTTCGTGCGTTTCTGCCCGCTGCTCCGGCGCGACTTGAGCCTCCTCGCTCTCTCTCCCGCGGGAACCGTGTCTACGTCCGGCCAGTAGTAGAGGTCGGGATAGACGCGTGGATCGCGGACATCCGGACGTTTCTCCTTGGGCAGGTAGGTCGCCTTGCGCGTCTGGCGGTGGTAGCCTTTGGGCATAGATAGGTCGGTGGTCGCCTTTTTTCTTTTACCGCACATTTTTTTCTTTTTGTCGGCGGCCGGCGTCGAAGCGGACCAGCCGGAAATCGCCGCGACCTGACTCGCATTTACTTTTTTTCGTACTTTTTAAAGTTCAAGGTAAAAGTTTCAATTATTGCCCACATGTTAAGCAGAGCAGTCTCGGTTTTTTTTTATTTTTTTCTTCTTCCCGCCGGGCGACAGACGCCGGCCGCCGACCCGCGGAGATGTCGTCGAAACGATCGCGCACGGACGAGAGCGATGGTGAGGAAGCGACGGGGGGTGCGGACAAGGGAGTGAAGCGGGAACGGAAGTCCGCGATGAAGGAGGGGGGGGGCTGAAGCACCCGAGGGTGGAGCGCCGGTAGCGGCAGAGGGGCGGCCACAAGACGAGGCGGCCGAGGATGCCGCACTAACTTCAGAAGAGCATCGGCGTCGGGAGAACATGGAGCGGTACGGTAATAACGACGCAACTGAGGCAGAGGCATGTGTCAAGATCAAGGAACGTCTCGTCTCGTCCGACCGGTGCGAGGTGCGCGCGGGTGCGCGCGGACAACGCGCGGACCTTCTTGTGCGCTTTAAGAAGGATTATTGTTTTGATATTTGGTACGAAATCCAAGTGAAATCGTGCAAAACGCGTGGTTCGAATGGTAAAGCGCAGTTCTCCCACGTCAATAAGGGCTACAAATGCCCCGTCATATGCTTGATGCACAACCCGCCAAGCCTGTGGATCTTCCGCGGCGAGTACCTCGAAGAAACCCTGCCGGGTGGTCAACTACAGATCGGCAAATCGCCGCGGAAGAAAGAGTACATCACGGCTCGCATTGATGATGATCCTGACGAGTTATACAAGCGGTTATTCCACATGATCAACATGATCGTCAATGGCAAGGCATATACGCCTGAAACCTTAGCCGAGCATGCATTGCACATGTCAACCGAGCATTACGTCAACTACCACGCGCGCACACTGTTTTCGCAGTTGCATGGTCGAGAAACGTTTGATCGCGCGGTGGGCGAGATTGAGAACAAAACCTTTTCGCACGAGGACGGCGTAAAAAAGGTTCGCGAGAGCGTGGCTCGTGTCGATGTTTACAGTGCTGGGTTCAAAGTGAATTTGCATAAGAATGGGGGAATGACGGACAAAAAGAAGACAAATATCGCCCTCGAGCAGGGTGACTTTGACATTCTCCGCGTGTTCCTGCTCGCTAGGCGTCGAACATCGTCTGATGCATCTGCTTCGGATGATTCTCCTCTACCTTGGTTATTTGAGCGCTCGAGTAACGATACAAACGAGCGCATTGAGAAAGATGTTAAGCTTCTCGGCTACTGGGAGATATCTGCGGATGAGCTCATAGCGCGGAAAGTCCTCGGAAAACGTCTCAACATCATGGTGTACCCGACCGAAGACTTTTGCAAGCGCACGGGATGGCGAAAACCCACGCGCATAAGCGCCTCGCACTGGACTCGAATGTTCTTCGAGAAGTGCGATGTCGTAGATTGATGCAAACGTGTTTGTGTAACCGAGCCGCGCGCCCCGAGCCGCGCAACATCGAACATGCCAGTATTTTTTTCTTAAAATGCGAGCTTTTTCTGTTCTAGGCGTTTGCGTGCGCTCGAGCATGGCTTGGGCGCCATCTTGCGCTTGCCGCGCGGGGGCGCGAGGCCTCCCGCGAGCGTGCGCTGCGGCGGTCCTGGCGGCTGTGCGACCCGAGGCGGAGGGGCCGCCGCCGCCGCCGCGACGGGCGCTGCGGCGCTTGATGAATCGGTGGCGGCGGAGAAGAGCGTGCGGATGTCCGCGGTGTTGGACTCGCGGCGCCACAGCTCGGCCTTGGCGGCGTCGAAGATTGTTGAGGCGTCGCAGAAGTACTTGCAGAGCACGGTGAGCGGCGTTTCGAGCTGCTTCTCGAGGTAGTACAAGCGATCAAGCGGCACGGCGTGCTCGGCGGCAAACTCGGGGTCCTCCGCGCGGTCCAAGATCTTCTCCTCGCGCCCTTTCACGACAACGAACGGGATGCGGTCGCCCGCCTTGGGCGGCGCGCGCACCATCTCGCCCCGCGCGATGCGGTCTCGGATCTTGTCGGCCAGTCGCGAATGGGCAAGCGGCGCTTTGTATGTAGACCGTAAACTCTTGCTGATCACGTAATCTTCGATGGGGATGTCGTCGTCGACCACGCGCCACACGACCTCGCGCAGCTTGCTGGCGACCTTCTCGCGCATTTGGCTCGCCGGCGGCGGGTCTTGATCGAGTGGCATGATGGTGGAGAGCACGTCCTGGTACGCTTTTCTGAGGAGCGCGGCGTTGTCGCGCCGCGTCAGTTCGACCCCACTCGCGCTGATCACGGGTTCGACGTCCGGTCCGTCCTCATATTTGCGGCCTATATAACGCTTCTTGGTCTCCCATATTAAGTACGGGTAGTAGATCTCTGCATGCATGCGCGTGTGAGTGGATGTTCGCTGGACAGGCTGGCTGGCTGGCAGCCAGGCCGCGACGCACTTTCAGGCTCGAGAATGATTTCTGTTTGCTCCTTGAACACCTCATCGGTAATGTAGGTCGCCGCGTGCACCGCCAAGTCCCACGCCTCGACGACCCCCTCGTGGCCGCGCGGGAGACCGCCGAACAGCACCATCACACTGTCCGTATCCCCATACACGACCTGGGCGTCCGCCTTGTACCCTCGCGCCTTTGTGTACATCTCCTCGACGGCGCGCTTGGTCATCTCGATGTACTCGCGCCCAATCGACGTTGTGGACGCTGCAACGGGCCAGCAGCAGAAGAAACCCTGTTTCGCCCCGAGCCCGCCGTAGATGGAATTCATGAGCACCTTGATCGCCATCTGCGCGCCATTGTGCACGTTACGCTCGCTCTCGGTGGTGGCCTCCTTCATCATCTTCTTGCGCCGTTTGCGCGCCACGGCCAACTTCGCCTCCAAATTGGGAATGATACCATCGTCCTGGATGAAGTGCCACGTCGCGCCGCCCGCCTCGACCTCGCGAACGGGCAACCCGGCGCTTCGCACCTCGTGAAGAACCTCGTCGTGCAGGATGAGGTTCGACGGACACAATTTGTTCGCACGCATGATCGAGGGATAGAGCGACGCGAAGTCGAGCGTGGCGATGGGCTCGTCGTACCACCCGGGGGTCGGATTGACGACCGTCGCGCCGACGTAGGTCTCCGGTGGCGGGATGTCATGCGTATTCAATACCATGTCGCACGCGTACTCGATCTCCCACACCACCGCCGAGAAGACCTTGATGCCTTGTCCGCGCGACGTGAGCGCGGGCAGGGGGCAGCGCGTCGCCCGAGAAAATTCCACCAGATCCGAACCGATCTTGAGCTTCTGGAGCAGCAGGATGACCAAGTCGCAGTCCACAGAGCAGTACCGCGCAATCTCCGCGCGCTTATGCGGGTCTCCGGAACGGTAATAGTCGAAGAGCTGAGAGTACGGCATATCAACCTTCGTTTGCCCGTCCAGCAAGTACTTTTCGCACACGGAATTGAGCGAATAGCTTGAGAGGCGAATGCTGACCATCGTCTTGATGTGCAAGAAGAGATCCAGCGAGCAGCGCCCGAGCATGTCGAATCGCTTCAAGACGTTGTCCCCCATCGCGGCGGATTGGAGCGCCTGGATTTCGAGCCGGTGCGCCTCGGACTTGAGCCGGCCGCAGTGCGCAAAGGCGGGCGGCTGCTGGCCGGCGAAGTACTTCGCGTCGCCGGGCTGCATCCGCGCGAGGAGCGTCGTGATCAGCGGGAGCGTTGGGTATCGACACCCGTCCCAGAAGCGTTCGCCCAAGAGCTCGCACGCCGCCTCGAGCGCGCGCTCCCGCGCCGCGTCCGGCAGCTGCTCGTTGTCGTACCGCTCCTTGAGAAACTTGTGCTCCGCCGACACCCGCTTCGCCTCGCGCATGAGCCGCGCGGCGTCGGCGGAGGGCCGGAGCGTCTCGAAGAGCTCGACGCGCGCGCACAGGTACCACCAATCGAAATCTAAAATATTGTAGCCCATAACGACGTCGGGGTCCGTTTCGCGCAGAAGCTCCGAGAAGGAGGCGAGCAGCTCGGTCTCGGTGCGGTACGCGACGATTTCGATGGGATCGGCGTCGGGGGCGGTCTCGATCTCGCTCGTCGCGCCGAGGCACAGGACGACCCGCCGCTGGATGCCCGCGACGCCCAGCGACGCGAAGGAGACGCCGATCTGGATCACTTGATCGCACGGGCGGCGCGGGTCGGGGAAGTCTCCACTGCCCGACATGGTCTCTATGTCGTACGACGCGATGACCAGTGGCGCCGAGGCGGCGACGTCGCGCGCCTCGAGGTCGGCGACGTGCGCGGTGACCTCGAACTGCGTGTTGGCGAAGGCCTCCGCGCCGCGCGCGCGCGTCGATCGCGCCGTTCGGTGGTTCACCCGCAGCCAGCCGCACGCCGTGGTGCCGAGCGCGGCGAGGAGCTGCTGCGGCAGCGGGCACGAGGTGTGCTGCGCCGTGAGCGCCTCCTCGTCGGACGCGGGGATGGGCGGCGGCTCGAAGGCGAGCGCCTCCTTCATGGCGGCGACGATGTCGGCCGCGGTGTGCATCGCCTCCCACCCGCTCCGCCGCACGCCTCGCGACGTGGGCGCGAGCGCGCGCTTCACGCGCGACATCTGCCGCAGGTCGGCGAACGAGGTCTTGGCGTACGCAAACTTGCGCCGCGTGCCGGTCGCGGGGTCGAAGCGGTACCCCTTCGCGTGCGACCGCCACTCGAGCGAGACCTGCGCGTCGACGCCCAGCACGCCGTTGAGCGCCTTGCCGAAGGCGCGCACGAAGAGCGCGCTGCCCCACGCGGAGGGCAGCTGGATGAAGAGGTAGGGGCGGTAGTCGTCCACCTCCACCGTCACGCTCTGCCCCTCCGCCGTGCGGCCGAAGATGTAGGCGTGCACGCGGCCCTTGTCCTTGCCCTGTCCGCCCTCCTCCTCGAATCGTTTGCTCTCCCCGAAGACGGCGCAGTCGACGATTTGGAGGTCGAAGGGGGCGTCGAGCGTGGCGGGCGTGGCGGGCGGCGCGGAGCGCGCCGGCGGTTCCGACGCGCGCCCCTCCGCCGCCGCATCGCCGTCGAGCAGCCCGAACGGGTCCTCGTCGTCGGCGCTCATCGAAGACTTCCAAAAACAAAAAACGAAAAACAGACTCTGTGACGGCAGACTCCAACTCCAAAGTCAACATGTGAAACGCGAGGGCGTGTTTTTTGTATTTTTGTTTTTTTGTGCGCCCACCCACCCCCACCAACCATGATGTCGACCTCCTCCTACGTCTGCGTCGTGGGCGAGCGCGCCGCGTGGCGGGCGTACAGCTCCTTCACGCTCGCGGCGTGCGTCGCCGAGGTCGACGGCGAGTGGGTCGAGCGCACGCTCCACCTCGACGACCCCGCGGCGCTGCGCGGCGCCGGCCTCGTGCAGGTGAAGGCCTCGCCCTCGACCCGCTTCCCCAAGCAGCTGAGCGTCGCCTCGTCGGCGCCCCTCGACGAGCTCCCGACGCCCGTGGTCGAGCGCGTCCTGCGCCGCCTGTGCCGCAACCGCGACGAGTGCACGGGCGGCACGGCGCTCGCGCCCGTCCTCGACGCGCTGCGGCGCATGCGCGTGCGCGGCAACTTCGACACCGCCGACTTCGACGAGGAGGAGGACGAGCGCGACGCCCTGTTCGCGCCGCAGCCCGTCGCCACCAAGAAGCCCAAGAAAGAAAGCGCCACCCTCACGCGGCTGCGCGACGCCGTGACGCACTCGGAGCGCACGGCGCGCGCCGCCGCGCTCGGCCCGTCGGCCGTCGCGGAGTTCCTGCGTCGCTCGCTGCGGCGCGGCGAGGTCCCCGACGAGGCCGGCTCGCTCGGCGCCTTCCTGCACGCCGCGCTGGGCGAGTGCCCCGAGATCGCGTGGTTCGGCGACGGGCGCCTCGGGCGCCTGGCGTGCACGGCGCCCGCCTTCCCCG
>MDSW01042633.1_pt1 | contig 17155 bp, 10 predicted proteins | sample 811171 | NCBI WGS metagenome assembly MDSW01 (sample SAMN05326641, study PRJNA326480) | marine metagenome | isolation source: seawater | place: Atlantic Ocean: North West | collected 2012
CAAGTACCAGCACGACCGGGGCTTCCTGCGGAGCTACTGCGATCGGGTGGTGGAGGAGCACGAGGAGCCCCTGGGCGAGGCGATCCGGGCCGCGGGGCTGGTGAATCACGCCCGGAAGAAGCGCAACGGCCTGGACGTCGGCAGCGCGCGGGCGGTGCTGGGCTTATCGGAAGATGCGGACGCGTCTGACGCGGCCGCCGCGTACAAGACGCTGGCGCGCGAGCTGCACCCCGACAAGGGTGGAAGCGACCGGGAGCGCTTCCTCGCCGCCGTCGACGCCTACGGGGCCCTCACGGGCCGGGAGCACCGGCCCTACGGTGACTTGTACAGATCGGTCTGCGTCGACGTCGTCGGCGCGTGCGCGTCCGAGGAGGACGTGGAGGCGTCGAAGCGCTTTTTCCCGCGCTACGACGGGTCCGCGAAGTTCCCGCCCGCGCCCGCGAAGAAGCGGAAGCGGCGACGGAGGCGGAAGGAGCTGTAACTGTGACGAGAGAATACCTTCAAAGCGAGCTATCCAAGATTTTTATAGAAAGGACGAACGAGTACAACGCGACGCAGCGACAAGAAATAACGTGGCTGGAGGAAAACGATCTCCCTCGAAAAAAAGTTTGAAGCCGATTTTAACGGAACGGGTTTTTGATATTGTGTGTATGGATAGTTTTCGAATGCCGATCGCATACAGGGAAAAGAAAGAAGTTGAGAAATTTGATTACAAAGACGTTTTATCCGGCGGGGCGAACCGGGGATATTTATATCAATGGTGTTTTCTCGCCATTGACGTGCATTCGAAAGTAGTGTTTTTGGAACATATTCATCAAAACACGATTTTTCAACAAGTCGCGAAAAAAAAAATAACAGACGATCCCGATGACGACCAATTTGCGGAAGAAAAGTTAGACGAAAGTAATCGGGCATCTCGTCCGCAAAGTACAGCGACGTGGGATGCGTTCAAAAAATTCGTGGAACGAATCAACAACGTGAGGAAATGGTACCACGTAAAAAATGGATTACCCGGAAAGTACAAGGAAATTCATCCCAAGCTTATTTGCCACGACAATGGATCGGAATTCATGGGGAAATTCCGAGAAGAAATTCAGAAAATGAACAAAAAAGATAAACAATTTTACAACGAAACGATAACTCCAGAAAGCCGAAGTCATTATAATGGCGTCGCAGAGCGAGCGATTAAGACGATACGTAAATATTTTTATTCAATTTACAATGCTTATAGAGAACAAGTCCCCGACGCGAGCGCTTTGGATAGGCGGCGCAACAAACAGAATCCGCCCCAACCAAAAAATTGGCACGTATTTCAACCGGATCCTGGAATGTACGATTGGACTTTGGACATACCCGAAGTTTTGAAACGATACAATTCGAGTTACCATTCCGTGATTCGAACGACACCAATAGACGCCTTGCTGGAGCGTGGAATTAGTTGGAAGGAAATCGAAAATCGTATCTGGAACTATCATTATGATCCGCAACATGGTCGATATAGGGACGTTCCATAATTTGCATCTTCCGGGAACATATAAAGCATTCGACAAAACCGGCCGCCCAAATATATGACGAAGAGGAAAAATGGATCACAAACAAAAATATCGACTTTTCAAAATGTATATGTCTATATTGTAAAATTGATTTAGAAAAAACTAGCGACGCGGCTATAAATAAAAAATTAAGAGACTTAAACAAAGACACACGTACTATTGAGTTAATGAAAGAAAAATTTATAAAAAAAAGTTTCACTACGTTTTATGATAGTTAAGTTGTTCCAATTATGATAGTTAGGTTGTTCCTATTAACTTGCATCTGTCGTCAAACGACGCGAAGTACAAATAAATGATTATTGATAACAACAAGAGTAATTCTCCTGAAGCAACCCATGCCGTAATTTGACGACTCTTCCGTTTATCCGCAACTTGGGTTGCCTTGAACAAATCATGTAAATTAACCATCTTTGACCCAAACGCGGATTTCCCCATTTTTAGCCGTTCCCTGAGTGGTAGAGAAGCACATACCCGCCGAGTCTTCCCCTCATTGTCCAATCTACCCGCTATTAATCACCGTGTTGTTGACTCTTCTACTACTCAAATCAAAGCTCTAATGCAGGTGCCAAGGTGATTCGCTCGAGCATCTCCGGTGCCCAAACTCCGAAATGAGCTCCAATATTCCAGACTCTGTGTTGCTTCAAACGTCGTAGACTTCACAGTGTAGCCTTTGACGGGGCTCCAGGACGACCACGAGTGCGCCATGGGGCTGCCGCAGGCCATCGTCCTCGGCCTGGGCTGCTGCGCCGGCGCGGCGGCCGCGGACGCATGCTCCGTCCTGGGCTGCGGGGCCCATTCCGACGACTGCGACTGTCGTGACGACTGCGCCGACGACTCCCACGCGACGCCGTGCTGCGACGACTACGTCGACGCGTGCGTCCTGGCGCCGACCGGCGCGCCGACGACGCGCGCGCCGACCGTCGGCGCCGCCGCGACCTGCGCCGCCGCGGCTGGCCGCCCGGCGGCGCTCGGCTCCTACTCGACCGCGGACGCCGCCGCCTTCGGCGCTTTCCTGGAGCTGGTCGGCGACAACCTGTCCGGCGCGGCCTTCGACGCGCGGCGCTGCACGCTTTGGTTCTTGCGGAACAACCCGGCCGCGCTCTACGAGGCGTCGCTCGCCGGCGGTCTGCTGCGGTCCTGGGACCTCGAGGCCGGCGGCTTCTACGACACCGAGGCGGTGGCGGTCCTGGACTCGGGCGCCGCGGCCGGCGGCGCGGAACTCAATTCCTGGAGCCGCATCCGCTCGACGGCGTGGCCGACGCGCCCACGGGTTAGTCTCCGCCCAGGTCGCCATCTCCGAGGAGGATCTGAACCTCATCAACATCTGCGACGTGCGCGGGGGGCCCGTCGACAAGGGCCGCTGCTCGACGATAACGACGGGCCTCGTCTCGAGCGAGCACAACAAGGGCATCGAGGGCCTCGCGTGGGACCCGGCGCGCGCCCTTTTTTACGTGGCGGTCGAGAAGTACCCCATGCGCGTCGTGAGCATAGGCCTGGACGGCCGGACGACCGAACTATTCGACGCCGAGGCGCTGCTGGGGGGTGGACCCTGCAGCGACGTGGCGGGCCTCGCGTACGACGGCGCGAGCGACGCCTTGCTCGTGCTGTGCCAGGAAACGAACCGCCTCGTGCGCGTTGGGCTCTCTCCGGTCCGAGTGCTAGAATCGGTGGCGGTCGGTGGCACGCAGCCGGAGGGCGTAGCCATCGTCGGCGGCGAGCTCTGGATCGCGAGCGAGCCGAACGAGCTTCTCCGCTACGCATCCGGGTCGGCGGGCGGCGACGAGGGGACCGCCGGCGACGAGGGCGAGGACGCGGGCGAGGGGGGCGGAGGCGGCGAAGGCGGCGTGAACGTGGCGGTCGCGTGCTTCGCCGCGATCCTGGGTCTCGCCCTCGGCGCCGGCGCGGGGTACGGACTCAGCCTCTTCCGGCGGCGGCGTAAGACGACCGACGCGACCTGGGCCCGCGCCCACGGCGCCGACGCGCCCAACTTGCGCGATGCCGGCGGGCTCGCCCCAGGCAGTCCGTCGCGCCTCGCGCCGCCGGGGAGCCCTCCGACGCGAAGTGGCGCGTTTTACGAAGTCCACACCGGTGTCCGGACCGACATGACCTAAGAAATTTGTGACTTGCGGCGTTTTTTATTAATGCCCAGGCGCCCGCGGCAGAAGGAGAAGGCGGCGTCGTTCGCGACGATGCGGAGCGTGTCCGCGTAGTTGGACTGTTGGAGCCGTCGGCGTTGCACGTCGACCCGTAGCCGCCGAAGTCCATGCCCTCGTGGTGACGCCGCACTGACGCGGTACCTCGGTCCAAGGGTTTGACCCTCCGCCCGCGCCAAATACGGATCACCCGCACCCGCACCCCTCCCAAGGGGCTCCGGAAATATCCGGCCCCGCCCCCGCACCCTTCCGAGAAATCCGGGGCAGCCCCGTCCCCTTGTGTGACCCTGATTCGACGAAGCATCCCACGGAGAGCGAGGTGAGCGCAGCGAAGCAGCCCGGGGAGCCGTCAGCACGCGTGCAGCAGAGCCGCCCGCCGGTGGAGTGCAGCGGAGCAGCCCGCCCGCAGCGACGCTGCCGCCCCGCTCGCACCTAGACACGCGCCATCGAGCGGAGTTACTGTAATGGGCTGGTTCGGCGGTGCGAAGCCGGCCGCGGCCGCGAGCCATCGCAGCAACGGCGCGAGCAACGGCGCCGCGCGCGCCGCGGCGAGCGCGCCGGCGGTCACGCGGGAGGACAAGGCCAAGGTCGACGCGGCGGGCGGCGTGCCGGACATGACGGCTCTCGAGAATTTGGGGGAATGGTCCATGCTGCGCAACCTCGAGTTGAGACTCATCGGGAAGTCCGAGCCCTACACGCTGGTGTCGACCGTTTTGGTCGCGGTCAACCCTTTGAAGGAGACGGCGAAGCCCGACTTCAAGACCTTCGTGGACGCGTCGTGGGACCCGACGCGGCCGCATCCGAATCAACTGGCGGAGCTCGCCTATCAGCGCCTGCAGGGCGGGCGCGCGCCGGACCAGTCTCTAGTTGTGTCAGGAGAGTCGGGCGCGGGCAAGACGGAGACGTCGAAGATTGTCGTCAAGTATTTAACACAAAGAGGGACGGCCTCCGGGGCTGGCGATACGCAGTTGGCGACACGGATCAGTGCGGTCTCGCCCGTGCTCGAGTCCTTTGGGAACGCGGCGACGATGCGCAACCACAACTCGTCGAGATTTGGGCGATTCGTCAAACTACTATTCGCCCCGTCGGGGAAGAAGGTCGTGGGCGGTGATGATTTGCTGTTAGCTGGAGGCGCCCTCGAGACCTATCTCCTAGAAAAATCGCGAGTCGTGCGGCAAGGGAGTGGAGAACGGAACTTCCACGCCTTCCACATGACGCTCGACGAGCGGCCGTCGCGCCAGTTGGGTGACCGCAAACTTTTACTTGATCCGTCCAAACATGCTCATAGAAGTATGCCCCCGTACGGCCAGAAGATGAAAGCAAAAGCCGGTTTAGAACATGTGCCCGAGTACCGAGCTTGTGATCAAGCTTTGGAGGCCATTGGCTTTGACTCAGCCACCAAAGCGGCGGCCTGGGATTTACTAGGTGGGATCGTCTCGCTCGCTGATGTCCAGATAAAGGTCAAAACGGATCAAGCGTCGCAGGAGGACATCGCTCATGTTGAGTTGGACGGTGCTTGTATGAGAGCCGCGAAGTTACTTGGGTGGGACGTCCAAGCTTTGTCGCAGATACTTTGTGAGAGAACGGTCAAAATGCGAAGCGAAGAGGTGACGGTGAAGCGAACGCCCGGCGAAGCGGCTGGGGCGCGCGACGCTGCTTGTAGGTGGCTCTATGGTGCTTTGTTTGAGAAGCTCGTGGTCCAGTGCAATGAGGCGCTCGATGGGGGCCTCCAAGCGAAAACGACGCGCTTCGTCGGCATCCTGGATATTTTTGGGTATGAAACGTTTGAAGAGAACGGCCTCGAGACTCTGTTAATAAACTACGCGAACGAATCCTTACAGCAATTGTTTTGCGACGCGATCTTTGCAGCAGAGTTAAAACTCTATGAAGATGAAGGTATATTAACGGAGGAGGACGCTAAAGCGCTCGCTCCCCCAGATTCCACAGCAACATTGCAGTTCTTAGCGGGGAAGGGGCACCCACCGGGCATCTTACGATTGCTCGACGCGCAGTGTGCGACTGGAGGCACGACGACGGGAAAAAAAACAGGCCAGGACGAGCGCGACTCGAGGTTCCTGGGCGAGGTCGCTAGGGTCCACAAGGGGAACACCGCCCTGGCCTCGACGAAGCCGAAGGATCGGAGGTATATGTTCCATGTGCAGCACTATGCTGGAGTTGCTGGATATACGGTAGTAGATGATAGTGCAAAAGAAGGCCACGAGGGCTGGGTCGTCACGAACCTGGACCAGGTGCCCGAAGGGTTAGCAAAATTAGCTCTGACGTCTACCGTATCGTTAGTCAAGGGTCTAGAGGCCGTCGGCCAACGCGCGGCCAATGAGAATCAGAACCGAAGGGGCAGTATGGGCAAGCCCAAGACCGTCGCGTCGCGCTTCGCGGCCTCCATGGGCGAGCTGACGAAGGTGCTGCGGACAACCGACTGCGGCTTTTGTAGATGCATCAAGCCCACGCCGAAAATGGTGCCGAACGAGTTCGACGGGCCCTACGTCGCCGAACAATTAAGAGCGCTCGACTTGGTCGCCGCCACCGAAGTGCTCCGGGTCGGCCTCCCGCACCGCGTCGAGTACGTGTCGCTCCTGAACACGCTGCCGGCGGAGGCCAAGCGGGTATTGGCCGGCGAGCCAAACGATATCGTCGTGTCCTGCACGCTGTCCGCGTTCGACGTGCCCGCCTCGCACTTCCGGCTGGGCAAGACGCGGGTCTTCTTCCCCGCCGCGGCGTTGAGGCAGATCAACGACCTGCTGACGTTCGACCCCGCCCAGGACCCGGCGCGTGCGGCGCAGATCGCAGGCAAGTTGCAAGCGGCCAAGCAGGCCGCGCAGGACGCGCGGAAGGCGGCGCAGGAGGCCGTCGACGCGCTCGCGCAGGCCGACGCCGCCGTGGCGAAGGCGAGACAGTGCGTCGCGGCGCTCCCCGACGACGAACAGGCCGACGAGCATGCCGAGGACGCGCGCCGGGCGGGTCTCGACGCGCAGGCCGCGGGCTTCGAGGCGGACGAGGCCCAAGATTGTGCTACTCAAGCTAAAAACGCCGCCGCGAGCCAGCCCAACGCCCCGAAGGCCGCCGAGGCGGCGCGCGGCGCCCAGGCGGCCGCCGAGAAGGCCAAGGCCGCGTCGGACCAGGCGGACGCCGCCGCCGGGAAATGCGACGACGTGGCGGAGGCCCTGGGCGGCACGCGGCGGGCCGCCGCGCAGTGCCAGACGGCGCTCACGATCTGCGTGGCGGCGCGCAAGGCCTGCCTGTGCATGCGCCGCGTCCGAAGTGCGTCAACACGTACGCCGGCGCCGCGACCTCGTGTCCCCGTCGCCTGCTCGACGGCGCGACGCCATCGACGCGGCACTGCATCACATACAGCTCACGCGTCCCTATCGCAGGTCCGCCAAGGACGGCGCCGAGGCGTCCGTGCGCAAGCTCAAACTGAACGAGGTAACGGACCAGGTCCGGCGCGCGAAGGCGAGCGCCAGGGAGGCCCTCGACGCGGGCGCGGCCTGCGAGAAGGCAGCGGCGGTGGCGAGCGCGGCGCCGCGCGGCGGCGGCGGCGACCTGGCCCAGCTTGCAAAACGGTGCGCCGAGAAGCGCGAGGCGGCCTCCAAAGCGCACGTCGAGGCGCGAGCTTTTAGAGATGAGGCCCTCAAACACGCGGAAGCGCAACGGGCGGCCGACGAGGCCGAGCGTCGAAGAAGAGAGGAAGAGGAGCGGAAGGAGCGCGAGGCGGAGGAGCGGAAGCGGCGCGAGGCGGAGGAGCGGGCGCGGCGCGAGGAGGAGGCCCGCGTTGCGGCTGAAGCCGAGGCGTTACGGCGCAAGGACGAGGCGGCGAAGAGGGAGCACGAGGCCAAGATCGCCAAAGCAAAGGACGCCGCGGCGGCCGAAGCCTTGCGGAAGGCCGAGATCGTCCGCGAGGCGTGGGTGCGGGAGGCGGAGCGCGCCGTGCGCGTTCGCGCCGAGAAGTTGAAGCGGGCGAAAGAGAAGGCCGAGAAAGATGCCCAAGCGGCCAAAGCCTTCGCGGCCTTCGACGTGCCCACCACCAGACTATCGGACGTCCAGCCGCCCACTCCCCAAAAGCTCACGACGCGGCTGTCAGGGGGCTTCGCGGCAACGCCGCCCGCGGCGCCGCCGCCCGAGGACGACGACGAGGACCTCGGTTTTGACGACGAGGCCGGCTACGACCAGGACGACGACGACTTCGTCGAGGAGGCCGCCCTCAGTCCCACGAGGCGAGTCTCGGCGGAGTGGGTCGTGCAGCATCTACGAAAATTCAAGCGGTGGTACGTCGTGGAGCGACTCGGGAGCGACGGCAACGTGTGCAAGTACGAGGCGCCGCCGCCGCCGCCGCCCGAGATCCTGAACCGGCCGCACCCGCCCCTGCCTCCCCGGCGAGAATTGTACGCGCTGCGCGACATGGCGTTCCGCGGCGTGGACTCGTGCCCGGAGGACCCGGCGCCGCGCGACCGGCGCCCGTGCCTGCTGCACTGCGTCATCGCGCGGAAGAAGGCCACGCTGGGCAGCGCGCAGTTCTCCCTGTCGTGTCTGCGGGACGAGACGCTGCTGACGGCGAAGCTCGTGGGCAAGCACTGGCACCTGTTCGACGGGGACGCGACGTCGCCGTACGGGCGGGTGCGCACGCGCGGCGTCCCCCCGTCGATTTTCGCCTCGGGCGCGCCGTCGACGTTGTCGCTGCGACACCACGTGGAGGGCGCGGCGGTGGCGTCATCTCCACGAGACAAGACTTCTGCCCCACCATGCGCCATCGTCGATCGAGAGTACGCCGTCGCCGCGACGCGTCCTCGACCGGTCGCGCGCCGCGCAGATCCGCGAGGCAACCAGCACGTCGGCGCGGCCGGACGCGGAGATGGGCCTGTTCGGGCACCAGCGGGCGAACCGGGGCGGCGTGCCGCGGGAGATAGCCGTCGTCGTGGAACCGCCCGCGACCGACTCGTCGTTCCTGGAGTCGTTGGGCGGCGCCAAGAACCTGCCGGGCGGCCCCCTCTTCGATCGCTGCTCGAAGCACGACCCGCGGTTGGTGGTGTGCATGCAGCGGGACCCGGTCAAGAAGAACGGCAAGTACTCGCTCGACTTCATGGGTCGGGGCAAGGTCGCGTCCGTCAAGAACTTCCAGCTCAGCGTGGCGGCGGATCCCGGACGGAGAACGGGCAAGGCCGATCTCGTGCTCCAGTTCGCCAAGGTCTCGGCCAACCGCTTCCACCTCGACTTCGCCGCGCCGTTCACGCCGACGACAGCCTTCGCGCTGGCGGTGTCGACGTGCGTGACGTGATTGCAAAGCACCGTACCGTTCAGGACGGGAGCGCAGGGTATAGTACATAGTTTCAGGAATATAATTTAGTATCAATACTAACATAGGAAACTTAGACTGACGGTGGCGATTCGTTGCGGCCGTGACATGGCGCAGTTGCAGGTTTTTCCACTTGTTTTTCCGACGACTCGGACTGCTCCGAGCAACGAGTCCGCTTTTCGGGGGGAGGGATGAGAACCCAAAACTACAACTTGAACTTGAACTTCCTTGCTTCTCTACCTTGCTTCATTGTATCTACCGAATCGCTTCAGCTAACGAGGAGATGATGCCACCGATATGTATAGACGCGCCGGGGGGAGGGGCGGGGGGGAAACGAAACGCGGTCAAAGCAGCTTCTGGATGGCCTCCGCGAGCGCCGTGGACACGTGCGGCACCGCCGTGCGGACCGTCAGCCGGAAGGCGTTGGCAGCCTCGTTCATCTCGAGGCGGATCAGGCAGCCGACGGAGATCTTCTCGCCGCCCGCGTTCACCGCGCCCGTGCGCAACGCCGTCGCGCCAGACAGAATCGCGCCGCCGCCGTCGTCGACCTGTGTAGAAATCAACCAGTGAGTCGGGTGCACCCGATATTTCTTCACAAATTCAGAGTCCTCGGCGACGATGCGGCCGTGCCGGCTAAGTCGAGCGGCGAGAGACCGCACCTTCATGCCATTAAGGAGACGCCCCGTCGATGATGCGAAGGCGCCGTGAAATTTTGATTTCCGCACGGACGCCGACGCCGTCGACGACCGCCACCCTCACCAGATCGGCCAAGCGCGGCTTCGCGAACGCCGCATTGGCCGGGCCCGCCGTCGCCGCGAACGTCACCATGTTTTCTAAACCGGGCGCGCCGAGCGTCGCCCAGCGCTGGACGAAGACGTTCGGGCTGAGTTGCACCGGTTCCAGGAACTTCGTGAAGACGCAGGGGAGGGCGAGCCGGACCTCGTACGGCACGCCCTGCGACCTGCGCGCGCGTCGAAACTGAGTTCTCTGCCCGATGGCGGGGCGGGCTGACGCCGCGCGCGACCGGAACGACACGACCAGCGCAGCGATGGCGTCGAAGGGCTTCATGCACTCGAGCATCAGCAGCTGGGCCGCGGCCTCGCCCGGCTGCAAGCTTGTGGAGGACGGCGCCCCGAAATCGTAGCGCAAGCCCGTTTCTCCGGCTTCCAAATCGGACCGCAAGGAGTCGATGGGCGTTGAGCACTTGTTGGCGACGCGCACCGTCACCCTCCCTTCCGAGCCTCTATAGTCGTGCTCGATGGCCACGGCGACGTGGGGATCCTCGTACAACACGCCTTTCATCCTATTGGCCCCCTCGGCGGCGCCCACGGCCAACGCGTCGAACCTGGCGTCCCCCAGCGTCATCTCCTCGACGACGTCCGCGCAGACGGGCACCGCCACACTCTGTGGCGGGACACCTGTCTCCATCGAGAGTGCGGAAACGTCGTCCACCAAGGCGTCGTGGGGCACGGGCGGCGGCCGCGTGGTGCCGCCCGGTGCGAACGGGTCCGCGGCGCTGTTGGTCGGCTGCGACGGCACGGTGAAGAGGTCGAGGATGTCCCGCGTCGGGGGCGGCGGCGCTGCTGCCCGGGCGGAACGCAGGTGGTCCTCGGTGACGACGCTCGTCCGGTCATCGTCGTCCTCGGCTGCGCGGAGCGACGCCGTCCTCGACAAGACCGCGTCGAATTTCCCACGCCGGGTTGGCACCGCCGAGCGCGAGCATGTCGTCCTCGCCTAACAAATTGTTCGTCGCCATCTCGGAGGCGCCCATGCCCATCGCGGCCGAGTCGCCCGCGTCGCCGGAACCTTCGAGGTACAGGTGCATGATGGACATGAACTTCTCAATGTAGAACTCGACGGCCGTGGCTAATTTCACGGCGTCCCGCGTCCGGAACAGGAACTCGTGCCGGTCCTTGACGTCGAAGTCGGCCGACGTGAAGACCGAGGCCTGCAGGGCCGTCTTGCCCGAGTGGTGGAGGATGGACCTGCGCGGGTCGGAGCTGTGAGACTCGCGCACGCCGTCGACGTGGCGGCTCGATCCACAGCCGCCGCGGCGAGGGCGTCAAGGACACGGGGCGCACCATTTATATAAGTCCGTGTAGCACCAAAAGAACCGTTCGACCAATTCGTCCGCCGCCGTCACGGAGCACACGCTCACGCCCGACGCCGACACCTTGAGCGCGGTCGAGTACTCGTCCATCACGAGCTGCTGCGAGGGGTCGGCGCGCGGCTTCACTGTGAAGACCAGCTCGTCGTCGGGGACGATCGCCGTGTCCTCGTCGATGGCCCTCGTGACGATCTGGAGCCAGAGCTGCATCGACGCCTTGGACTCGGCGGACAGCGTCCACTCTCGTTCGATGGTGCAGATGTCGAACGAGTTCGGGGGGATGTCGTCGTGCCTGCTGACGGGCCGCACGAACGTCACCTTGCAGAGATCAATAATACGCCGCTCTCGCTCTTCGTCGTGGAAGAGCGGGCTCTTGGCAAAGTCCGCGTAGTAGCAAAGGAAGTGGCCCATCGCCGTGCGGTAGAGGACCGCATATCGTTTAATCCACGACTTGGCCAAACCGCCCTTCTTCAATAACCACCCCTGGTGCACGACGACGGAGTCCCAGTGGTTTTTGACGCGCTCGTTGATGGTCCAGCCCGTGGGCTTCTTGCCCTTGACCATCGAGCCGTACATCGAGCTCTTGCGCTTCGCGATACCGCCGTGCGCCTGGCCCGACGACCGAACTACCGTGCCCATCTCGTCCGTAATATTCAGGTCTCCGACGGGCTTCGGCGGCGCCTTGATCTCGCCCTGGAGCGTCGTGACCGTGACGACGTCCCGCCCGTGCGTCGACTGGAGCTTCGGGGGCTTCGGGGGCTTTTGGCGGTTCCAGAAGTGCTCGATGGCGTCCTTGAGGTGCAGGACGTCCAGGACCACGAAAAACCAGGTCGCGCCGGTGCGGAACGTGATCTCGACGCCCGACGTCGTCTCGCCGGCGTGGACCTGCGCGGTGTGTTTCCTCTCGCGCCGCGCGCGTCGGCGGCGTCGAGGATCGAAACGAGACGCCGCCGCCTACTTTATCGTGCACGACCCAGCCCGCCACGTCGTTCCAGCCGTGCGAGAGCACGGCGCGCTGGCCCTCGACGTAGACTAAGCCTGGTTGCGCATGCGTGCCGCACGACAGAGCTAGCTTAGATTCAAATTCGTGCAATTCCCCTTGCTGGTGCTCCGCGGCCGTGCCTTTTTGATAGGCATGTAACACCGCGAACGTGACGCCTCCGGTATGGATGTGCTGTAAAGCGAGCACGATGCGCTTCGAGCCGTTCGCGCGCGTCGGCGCGCCGGAGCCCGTGTGCCGCGCGATCGCGAGGTCGCGCATCAGCGCCTGCGGCGGCAGCTTGCCCTGCGGCCGCGTCGACAGGTTCGCGCGCTTCCGCTGGAAGGGCTTCGGCTTCGTGGGCCCGGCGTACGTCCCGCAGTACGCGAACGTCAGGTTCAATTGCTGCCCGGAGCCCTGGCGCGACAGCCCCCGTATCCGCAGCTTGGCCTCGCTCTCCAGCTCCAGCGAATTCCCGACCTTGACGACGACGAAGGACTCTCCCCCGGCGGCGTTCGCCGTGATTTTGACGGAAGAACAGGAGTGGTCCCACTCGAGCGTCTTGATGCCGTGGTACGGTATTTTTAGTAGAGTCCTCTGGTTCTCCATGAGTTGTACGGTATCAAATTTCATGACGAGCTCGACGTAGCGCCCGTCCCCCAGCACGCGCTGGACCGCCGCCGGCACGGGTACTCGCTCGCGCGCCGGCTCGACCATGCCCGCGGACTGGTCGATCAGGATCGCGTCGTAGTTGTGGTCGAAGTGGCCGATGCTCTGCGCGGCGGCGGCCTCGTCGCGCGCGGTCGACGCGCGGTTGCCCATGGTGTCGCCGCGTCAAAGGTGTCGGCGTCTCAGCTGTCGGCTTGTGCGCGCCGCGGCGGGCGTCGGTGCGCTTTGCATACCTGTTTCTAAGTCAGCTTGGGCTGGTTCGCAGCCGGCGGCGGTAGAGATTGCTGCGTGGGCAACAATATAACGCTCGTACTAGTCGCGTCCGACGCCTTCTCTGATTGGTGTTGACCCCGGACTGCAACTGGGCTGCCCGCAGATTATGGGAGCGAGATGCTCTGAGAGCATCTGGCAGCACCTCCCACCTGGACCAGGGTTGGGTTTGGCTGTCGCTGGCCGAATGCTGATCTCGCCCCGCAGCGAGTACAAGTCCTCGCATCGGCTGCGGGCCAAGGACGGCGTTGAGGAACCCGTTTTGCCTTTTTGGCCCAACTTCGAGAGGCTCTGCCGACTCTGTGCCGGGTTGATTTTGCGGCACCGCGCGTCGACGTCGGACCGTAGCTTGCGAACAGTGTTACGCCTTGCCATTGCCGAGGCGTGCCGGACAAGCGACGGGGTTCATGCGACGCTCCCTCGTGCCGCTCGTCGTGGGCGCCGCGGCGGCGCTCGAGGAGGTGCGCGTCGTCGGGTTCCTCGAGGGGCTCACGGACGCCCTGGCGGCGCACTACGCGCGGGAGGGCGCCGTGCTCGTCACCACGGACGCCTCGGCCGCCGCGGCGCGCCGGGCGGCGCGCGGCTGCCGCGCGGACCTCGCGCTGCTGCCGCTCAACGCGACGAACGACGCGACGACCGCACGGGAGGGCGGCGCGGGCGACCGCGACCAGGCGTGGTGCGCGGCCGGCGGGTGCGCCCCGCCCGACCCCCCGGCGGCGCCCGCGCTGCGGGCGCGCGTCTCGGCCGACCGCGAGCTCGTCCTCTGGGACGCGCGGTGCTCGGACGCGCGGTCGTGGGCGGCCGCCGCGCTGGCGCTCGCGGACGCGGACGCGCGCGCGGACGCGGAGCGCGCGGCGGCCGCCGCGCCGCGCGACCCGCCGGCCGTGACGACGTTGCTCGGGTCGTCGACGCTCTTCCCGCTCCTGGAGGCCACCGTCGCTCGCTTCGTCGCGCGCGACGCCGACCCGCGGCGCGCCGTCGTGGTGACCGGCGGCGGGTCGACGCGCGGCGCGCGCGCGGCGTGCCTGCACGAGGCGGACGCGGGCGCCATGAGCCGGGGCTTCGCGGAGGACGAGGCGGCCTCGCCCGACGCGGGGGCGACGTGGCACTGCCTCGCCCAGGAGAGCGTCGAGGCGGGCGAGGGCGCGACGCGGGTGTGCGCCCGGGGCGAGTGCGCGCCGCCCGCGGCGGTCGTCGCGGCCCTCGACGTCGCGTACGACGCGCTCACGGTGTTCGTGCGGCGGGGCGGGAAGGCCGCGGCGTGCGTCCAGGCCCTCGGCGGGCTGAGCCTCGCGCAGCTCCGGTGGATCTACTCCGACCGGAGCGACGACTCGCTGGAGAACGACGCCGAACGGCCGCTGGCGCTCGAGGCGGTCGCGTTCGCCGACGACTTCGACGGCGTGCGGGAGTGGTCCGACCTGAGCGAGGCGTGCGACGGCGGCGCCATCCGGCGGGCGGGCGCCGACGCGCTGAGCGGCACGCACGCGTGGATGCGCGCGGCGCTGTTCGGGGAGGGCGGCGGCGAGGGCTTCGCGGGCGACGACGGCGAAGAGTGCTTCGCTTGGACGGCCGACTGTACCTACGTAAACTCGGCCGTCGACGCCGACATCCTGGCCGCGGTGCGGCGCGACGGCGAAGCGGTCGGCTTCGCGGGCTACAACTACGTCGCGAACGACGGAGATCTCATGCTGGTCTCCATCTCGCCCTCGGCGCGCGTGGGGCTCGGCCACGCGGCGGCGGCCGCGGCCGTCGCGCCGTCGCCCGCGACGCTGAGCGTCTTCCCCCTCGCGCGGCCCCTGTCCGTGCTCGTGCGGGACGACGCTGGGACCTGGCAGCGGGCGGCCGAGGTCGTCGCCGAGGCCTTCACGGACCAAGGCCTCGCGGCGAACGCATTGCTGGGCTACGGCGCGCCGCCATCGGAAGCGGTCGACCGCGCGCGCCGCGCAATCTGCGCCGGCGCGGCCGCGGCGGACGCCGCCGCCGCTGACCGGCGGCACCTCGCGACGAAGGACGACAACGACGGGCGGCGGCGCGCTGAGGATGGGGCGACGGACACGCTGGCGGCGCGCATCGCGTTCTGCAGCTCGCAGGACGCGGACCGGGACCTCGCCGACGTCTGGGCGGCGCGCCTGTGGGGCGTGCCGTGGCTGGTTGTGGTGCTGCCGCTCGCCACCGCGCTGATCTTGGCCTGCGTCTTGCTGGGGCCGCCGCGGCTCCCGCGGCGGCGCGGCTCGGAACCCGCCAAAGACAAGTCCGCGCCGGCGCTGCCCGACGTCGAGCACGCGCTCGAGCTGCGCGACGTGCCGCCGTCGCTCGTCTGCCCCATCACCATGGCCGTCTTCCACAACCCGGTCATCTGCGCCGACGGCCACACGTACGAGCGCCAGGCGATCGAGCGCTGGCTGGAGGTTCGCGCGACGTCGCCGACGACGAACCTCCCGCTCGAGTCGCGCAGCCTCGCGCCGAATCACGCGGTGCGCGCGGTCCTCTTCGAGGCCGTCGCCAGGGCCTCCGCGGCGCGGCCCGCCGAGGAGACGGGGAGCGCGGCGGACGACGCCGCGGCGTGACCCCCCGTGCACATATTCTTTGTTCAAACGGAAGGGCTGCCCGAGCTGGACCTTATAAGGTCCAGCTCGCATAGGGTCAAAACCCGCAGAGCCGAGGGCATGGCGCTGGTTCCAGAGGGCGCGGCGCCTGCGATGGAGGAGGTGACGCAGCATGAGGAGGCGGCCCGGCCCCCTGCCGCCGAAGATATGGAACGAGCGCCCGTCGCCGCCGGCGAGGTGGAAGTGATCACGCTACCGAGCGGAGGCCTGACCCGGACAAGTGGGCCGGTCGCCCGCCGCTGCCCGCGCCGGCGGACCTCTACACCGGCCCGCGGAGTGACGGGCTGCTAATGCGAGCTGGACCTTATAAGGTCCAGTCGTGCCCCGGGCGCGTGGCCGTGACTGAGAAATATACTAGTAGTAGTGCGGCATATGCGCCGCATAGGACACGGCGCATCAAGAGGGTGCACTGGCATCACAACTTGAAGGGGATTATGCCGACGGATCGCCGACTGGTAGAAAGGTATCCGGCAAATGATGGGCACGAACCTATTTTTCTGTCGTTAGCCGGGGGAGGGGGGGTAGGGAATTAGTCGGAGGTGCTCCGAGGGCGAACCCCGGGCGCGACGGCCTCGGCGGCCTCGCGGTTTCCGAGAGGATGGGTCGCTAGACTTGCCCGGGCTTCTCGGCCGCGCGGGTCCCGAGCTCGGCCTCGGCTGGCATCTCGACATCAATGTCGCCGTCGCTGATGAGCGCAGACTTGGTGACGGTCGGCTCGATGAGCTGCTCGTACTTGCGCTTGTACCGGATGCACATACCGAGCGCGAAGAGGAAGCCGACGCCCAGCAGGCCGACGGCTGCCATGATGCCCGCGAAGCCGGCCGAGTCGACGATCGCGTCGTCGCTCTCGCCCGCACCGGCGCCGCCTTGGTCGGCGTAGAGGACGTCGTTCTCGGCGAGCCACGACCAGCCGGTGAGCCACAGGTCCGCGCCGTCGAAGGCGCCCTTGTAGCCCACTGCGTCGAAGAAGCCGTCGCCCGGTGCGGCGTCGACGTCCTGGTACGCTGGCGACGCCTCCGAGAGGCGCGGGTCCACGACGTCCGAGAACTCGTCCGCGTCCGTTGGCATGATGCGGAGCGCGGGGTTGGCCTGCGTCACGGTCTTCACGCCCTCGCAGCCCTGCTCGAGGAGGAACGAGCCGCCGGGGCCGTAGACGATGTTGTTCGCCGAGAACCAGAGGTAGTTGGGGCCGCCACCGGCGGGTTTCTCCTGCGTGCGCACCTCGGACGCGCAGTCGTTCATGTAGAGCCCGACGGCGTTCGAGTTGACGTTTGTGACGACGAGGTTGCCAAACTCGCCGCCCGTGCCCTCGCGGAGCCGAAGGATTGCCTCGACCTGGTCGTCGGACGAAATGGATGCCGGCACCGCCTCGAGGTGGCCCACGAAGGTGGCGCCGTAGAGCTGCGGGAACGACCGCGGCGTGCCGTCCATCTTCGAGTCCATCTCGACGCCGTGGTGGCCGGACGCCCCGATCATGACGTAGGCGAACTGGATCTTGCCCTGGTAGCCC
>MDSW01030904.1_pt1 | contig 17148 bp, 12 predicted proteins | sample 811171 | NCBI WGS metagenome assembly MDSW01 (sample SAMN05326641, study PRJNA326480) | marine metagenome | isolation source: seawater | place: Atlantic Ocean: North West | collected 2012
CTGTAGCTATAGGTAGCGTTATTGGTCTAGTCTTTGGTGTAATTAGTGGCTTTTTTGGAGGCGGTATTGATAATCTAATTCAAAGAATTACGGAAATTATGTTATCTATACCGGGTATTTTATTAGCCCTTGCATTAATGGCAACAGATGTTGGGTCAGGAGGAATAGATACTGTCGTTATGGCATTATCAATTATCTTCATACCGAGAACGGTTCGAGTAATGAGAGGTTCTGTACTCTCTTGTAAAGAAAATGTGTATATTGATGCAGCACGTGCTATCGGATGCAAGCCATCTAGAATAATGTGGCGACATATAACACCAAATGTCATGGCTCCATATCTTGTTTTAGCAAGTAGTTTATTAGGTACTGCTATTCTAACTGAAGCTTCATTAAGCTTTCTAGGTTTAGGCGTACCACCACCCCATCCATCTTGGGGTAGATTATTATCAGGATCTGTCATGTTATATGCTATTTCAGCACCATGGATGGTTATAGTTCCTGGTGTTGCAATTACTTGGCTAGTTCTTGGATTCAATGTATTTGGTGATGCGTTACGAGATACATTCGATCCTAAATTACGTGGTCGTTAGACTTAAGAAAATAAATTTCATAAAAGGGAGCTATAAGCTCCCTTTTATTTATCCATAATATCTTGGGCAACCTTTTGTCCTAGTCCAATACTATAATTAGTTCCCCTATCTTGAGGGTATACTTGACTCATAGCAGCAAGCCATAATCCATCTATTGGTGATTTAGTGTCAGGAATTTTATCCGAATAGTTCAACGTGACTACTGGTTGGGCTGCTCGTTCTTTGTGAATATAGGTTTTATTAATCCAAGATTTTTCAAAGTTGGGGTTTATTTTTTTTAAATGAGGTATGTACGAATTTAAAATAGTTTCATCATCCATTTGCCACCGTGGATCATTTTGTGTGACATAGTCTGCCGTATACAAAATGTGATTGCCATTATATGAATCCGAATTAAATAGATTTGTATGTTCAAGTGCGAGTAAAAAAGGTATTTCGGGATCAGATATATTCATCCAGTAAGAATTACTTAAAGGTTTATTCAGAAACCAGACTGCTGCAATTGCTCCCTCGTACTGAATGTCAGTCAGTCGTTTCTTATAATCATCGGGAAGTTCTTGAATGAGATTTGGAAGATAGAAGGTGGGTATGGTAGAAAGAATTATATCGAAATTTTCAGTTGTGGTATTACCATCATTATCAATAGTATCTAACCCTGTAATTTTATTGTTTTCAACATGAATTTTACTAACTCTCGTGTTTAAATCGATTTTGGAATTATGTTTCGTTATAAATGTAGCTAATGCATCTGTTAATAGATTCCAACTACCATCTATGTACCCAAGTTTTTCTTGAAAATTACGGTCTCTAGAAGCAACTCTCGTTGCGAATTTACTCCATAACCAAGACATACTAACATCTTGATAATAATCACTAAATTTACCTTTTAATAGAGGTTCCCAAATAATCTTGTAATTCTGAGAACCTGCATATTTTTTCATATATTCAGCAGCAGTTATCTTTTCATATTTTTTCCAATTTTTTACACGTTGTAAATAAAGAGCTAAAAGTCCCATTCTAATACGGTTAATAAAATTTACAGGAGAAAATTTTAATAGATCTATTGGTGTTGTAAATGGATATATTCTGCCATTATGGAAATATGATGTTGATGAGTTCTTCCATATGATATGGCTTTTTAAGTTGAATTCTTCAAGGAGATCTATCAGGTAATTATCTGATAAAAATAGATGGTGATAAAATTTCTCAACTGCACTATTACCTATATTGAAAGTTGAAGCTAATCCACCTAAAAAGGGTGCAGCTTCGTATATTTGAACACTGTATCCTCTTTTAATAAATGTATGAGCAGCACTGAGGCCAGAATAGCCTCCACCAATAATTGCTATGCGTTTGTTATTTGTATTATTCATTATTCCTTAGTTTAGAGGAATTTCGCATAACTTCAAAGAAGGATTCTTCTCCAGTAAATAAAAAGATCATACCTACAAGGGTGACTGGTATTAATAAAAGTGCATGAAGTAGTATTATAAAAGCACCTGCATAGGCTGCATCAATACCAAACATTATTAATATTAAAGAACCAGATAGTTCAAAAGGACCAATACCGCCTTGTGTTAATGGAATACTTGTTGCGAGATTAGCAACAGATATAGATAAACAAAGAATAAAAAACAAAATTACAGGCTCATATTTAAAGTTTTCAATTCCCAAACTTATAACTAATATATAAGCTAAAAAGAATTCAAATATCCATATAGCTAAAGAAATAAAAAATATGTAGGAGATTTTTTTTAAACTCCCCAAAACTACCAGGCCTTTTAAAAAGTAGTGATAGATATTTATGATTTTATCTAAATTAGTTTGTGATAATCTGGCAAAGATACTTTTAATAATTATCTCAATTATTTTGGGATCCTTAGCTAACCAAATTAAAATAAAAAATATAACTAGTATAGTTAGAGATCCAAATATCAAAGTTACTATTATTATGTTTTCGATTGTGAATAGTTTATTAAATTCAATAATATCTATTAATATAAAACCAATTAAAGTGAATGCAACGCATGCGATTAATGTCAATGCGTCCATTACTCTTTCAGTAATGATAGTTCCTAGTGTAGTACTTTTAGAAATATTTGATATTTTAGCAACGTAGTATAAACGAATTAATTCTCCTAACCGTACTGGCAATATATTGTTAGTTGAATAACCTATTGCAATTGATTTAAATAAAGTCCAAGTACGTATTTTTAAAACACTATCTAATATATATTGCCACCGAAGAGTTCTTATAAATAGTGAAATGAAATATAGGAATATTGAAGGTAACAAAAATATCAATTTAACATTAGTAATTGTAGAAAATACTTCTTCTAACCCTGCGGTATAGAAAAATATAGCCAAAAAAAACACCGTGATTACTAAACCAATTATTGTTTTAAGTAAGTAATTCATAAGGTACAGTATAGACTATTAACAACTAGATGTTTCGTTCAGTAAAGGAGAAACATTTATCGAACTTAATAGTGTCTCTCTTACATAAATATTTGCATAAATAGAACCGACACTCGAATCAAATCGTCTATGGAGAAAGTAGTCAATTAATTTACATCCATTATCAGTAATTTCAGGAGTAAAACTTATATTAGAAATACTAAATTCTTTGTATGTTTCGGGGTTCCACCAACGATGAGTATATAATACTGGACTATCATGTTGGTTAAGAAAATAATGATTTTTAGATTTATTACGATCCGCTAACAGTACAATATCCGCTGTTTGGTTAGGATTAGTAAAAGGGTTATTAGTAAAGTCCCGATAACTTACAGTATCATAATTTCTGAAATACCAAGCCCACGGCCAACTAAACCCATCAGTTGAGTCGATTTGAATAGTTAATTGATTTAGTTTATTTGTTTCTTTTGATATTAATGATATTTGATTATCGATTTCTGCAATATGTGGAGAAGATTGTACATAAACCAGCAATTCGTTTGGCCATCCTGGATTTGTATAAACGAGACGTACAGTATTATTTATGGGCGAGACAAATAATAGTAATATTAATAACACACTGCTGTAATAAATGTACCGAAAGTTATTAAAACTCGAATTCAAAACATAATTTAACCATTTACGGATGCCGTAAAAAGAAACTAAATAAAAAGGTAATATGACTTCAACTAATAACCATGGCATTTTTTCTCCAGCATACGAATAAAATAGAAATGACACAAAAGCCCAATAGGCGATGAATTTTTCGTTTTTGTCACCTTTATATAAAAAATAGAATCCTGATATTGATCCAATTATAAATGCACTATATTCATAAACTAATGCTAGCATAATGTAATAAAACCAAGGTTGTGCTCCTCTCGCTACATCGTGTTGAGCAATCCAATAACCTAAACTTTGCCAAAATGCAATTTTTACACCATCAAATTTAGTGAAGAAAGATGTATGGAAAATAAGGAGTATAAAAAAGAATATGAATGTTATATATAAAAGTTTTTTTACTGAAATAAATGTGATTTGACTGTCTATTAATTTGAAGAAAATAAGAATTCTATGTAAAAATATAAATATAATTGAAATACAACAAAGCATTATGGTAATCATAATCGCATAAGTACTTGAATCATCACTCGGAAGTCCTATATTAGGCCATTCCGTTGAACCAAGAGTTAAAGTTAGTTGTTCTTGAAAAAGGATAAATCCAGCGCCGCCAATAGGTAAAGATATAATTAGTAAAAACATAAAATATTCAATAGTATGTTTGTTATTAATGATTAATCCTTTAAAATCTTTGGTTGAAAAGGATTTAAGAAATTCACAAAAAATACTAACTAACAAATAAACAAGTAAAAATGCTGTGAATATATATGCACTTTCTTTTGTTATAAAAAAGAAAGCTAATGTTAAAGAGCTTGCTATAAGATATTTAAACTGACCTGATTTATTGTAACGTAAATAACAATAAATCATTACTAATGACCATACAGCAACATATATATCATTTCTAGCAAACCTACTGAAATATAGTAAAGTTGGTGATATTGTAAGGGTAAACGCAAATAGTAAAGTTAGTAAGTTACCTAGATCTTTGCGAAACAGTAAGGGTAAAATTGACAATAAAATGCCAAAGAGAGCTGGTAGTAATCTTGCAGTATAGTTTGAATCTCCAAATATATGAAATATTAATGAATTGAAATAAAATTGGAAAGGTCCGTGCATCATCGGAGTGTGAATATTACTAAATGCTGTTAAATCTCCTTTATAAATAAACCAACTATAAAATACATGCATACTTTCATCGTGGTGTAATGACTGCTTATCTAGTTGGTAGAGATGCATAAATGCAGATAAAATCATTATTGATAAAAACGGCAAATAAAATGTGTATATTGTGTGTCGATTATTCATGTATCAAACTTACATCATATATGTATATATGAGTACCGTTAACCTCCTGGTCGGATTGATAAATTCTTTTACCAAAAGATCTAAATGTATTATTTGAAATACTATCTTTTCCATATTTATTATTTTCTTGAATTCCTAAATATATATATCGAATGTTATATTTATATATCAATTGCTTAACACGATCTATATTATTAGATAAATATATATTTTCAACATCTTTTTCTCTATTAGATATTTCTTCTAATTGAAATGGCCTCCATTGCCGTTGATGCCCTACCCACCCAATTACAGTTGGATATCCAGTAAAAGCTGAGATTTTAGAATAGTTTGAATAACTATCTCCTGAAGCCTCTAAAATTATAGATCCTTGTGGCAGGTTTTTCTTGATCCATTCAATTGAGTCAAATGTCATCTTATTTTCAACGGAGTAATTCTTATGAACATTAATATTGAAAGTCCTATCCCAATTATTAATTTGTAAATTAATAAAACCAAATGAATAATATAAATAAGTAAGTATTATGATCATAAGTGAAATATAAAAATAAAGTTTAAATTTAGTGATATAGGTAAATATAAAATATGTTAGCAAAGGTGCAAATATACTAAGTAATATCCACGATTGGTAACTAAATTTAAATACAGTATTCATCCTATTGCCAAACTGATCTTTTATAAAAAAGTATTCAGGAATAATAATTAATAGTATTCCAATAACTAAAATTGTGAGAATAAAATAAAAAGTATTTACTGAATTGTTAGTTATATATTTTTGGGTTGCAATTATTGGTATTTCGTTTTTAGAAATTATTAAATACGTAAGCAATATAGATATTATTGAAAATAATAATAATGACAAATTTCTATTAATTAATACTAAGAGTAGATTTTCATTGAATGTTTCTTTTAAAAATATAGCAATTGACCAAATTAGAACAATGAAGATTGTCGGAAGTATACTGAGTATTTTATTTGGCACATAACTATTCAAAAAGTATTTATTTTGTCTTAAATAGATACAACCTAAAAAAACTAATATTATGGTTGTGAATAGTCCCCAAACAGTTAATAAATGAATGAATTGAGAAGATATTGCACCTACTACATTAATTTCATTGACTGGGGCTTTATAGGTAATGAAGAAAGGTATGAACAATATAAAACTAAGAATTATTATATAGAAGTTAATTCTAATTTTTGTAAAAAGCATGGGTGTTAGATAATTACGTATAGGAATTATAGATGTTCCAAAAAGTAGAAGTAGAATTGAAGGCGTATTCCAAGTATTCATAATAATCAAAGATCCAATTGTTAATGAAAGAAATAATAGAAATATATTATTACTAATTACTTTTTTCCCTATAATCATACTTGTATCATCATTAAGGAGAATAAAATTAAATAAGAATGTAATAAACATTAGATAGAATGGAAGAGATATTAAATGTGGATGTAAATCTGCCAAAGCTAATGTAAAGAATGGGAATTCGGTAATCGTATAATCAAGAGAAGAATTAGTTACACTGTCGAATGTATTGATTACGCGTGTAGCTCTCCACCACCAATAATGATCATTCGGGAAGAATGAAAAACCATTTAGATTAAAATCTAATCCATCAATTGCTATCCATAGAAGAAATTCCTTAGGCAATATACGCATTGAATTTAGTAATTCCAAAAGAGGTTCAGTATTGGAAAAGAAATTAAAGACCATAATGCTAGAACTGCAAAGTAGTAATATTATTGTTTTAGAAAGTTGTAAACATGAACTAATATTCCAAATTAAACCAAACAATATTATTGAACTTAATGAAGCTATTAAAGGGATAGTTAAATTATAAGCAATAGAGGTATCTATGTGTAGAAAGTCAAAAAACACACCAAAGATTAAATACCCATAATAATAATAATTTAGTGTATTTCCAGAAAACCATAAATCTTCAGGTGGGTAAGATGTATAATTCATTACTGAATTCAGTATAGTAAAATCCATAATTTGTTCAGTATGGTAAATACTTGGATCAAAATTTCTTATTAATATCCAAATAGCAAAAATGATAATAAAACATAGATCAAAAGCAATAATTATTGGATATTGTTTTTTTATGTAATTGAAGAAGGATTTATAGTTGTAATATAAAGTAATAAATGAAACTACCCCAATAGCAGTCAGAACTATAGATGAAGTTATTATTAGATGAAGATTTAAATTGAATGAACCAAGTAACCAGATAACATATACCCACAAAACAAGAGAAAATAATTTAGTAAATGAATATCCTCTATCTGGAAGTTTCCAAAATACTTTGAAAATTATTGGGAAAATTAAAACTCCAAGGAACTCAATAAATAATAATGAATAAATAATCTCTAACATTAGTCTGATCACTCATTTTCATAATCGTAAGAAAAAAAAGCATTAAGAAAATGTTCTTTGTTAAAACTTTGCAAATCTTCGATTTTTTCGCCCGTACCAACATATAAAATTGGAAGATTTAATTCTTGATAAATTCTTAGAATAATACCACCTTTAGCACTAGTATCTAGTTTAGTTAAAATAACACCATTACATTGTACTGATTCTGTAAATTGTTTTGCTTGTTCAATCCCATTCTGCCCGACAGTTGCGTCTAGAACAAGTAGGCTTAAATGAGGAGCATCCTCTATAAACCGTTTTGTTATATTTGATATCTTTTCTAGTTCTCCCATCAAATTAGTATCTCCATGCAAACGTCCAGCTGTATCTAATATAACAATGTCGTATTTATTAGAAATAGCACTATTCACAGTATCGAAAGCAACAGAGGCTGCATCGTTAGTAGTTTTATTAGAGACAACACGAATATTTAGTATTTCCCCCCATGATTCGATTTGTTCAACTGCTCCAGCTCTAAATGAATCACACGCACCAATAATTACTTTGTAATCTAAATTGCTGAACATAGATGCTAATTTAGCAACAGTTGTTGTTTTACCTACACCATTCACTCCGCTCACAAGAATAATAAAAGGATTTGAATTATGTATAGTTTCTAAAAATGATTTTTCATCTGGTTCTTGTTTCTTATTTAATAAATCAAATAAGAAAGACTTACTTTCAGTAATTAGATCTATATCAGCATTGGATGTTTGTATTGATTTCAAATGTGCTAAAACAATTTCGGTAGTATATATCCCAACATCAGATGTTAATAATATCTCTTCGATTAGATCAATTTTCTCAGTGTGGTCAATAGATTTTGTAAATATAGATTTTACTCGATCAAAAAAACTACTTTTTGTGTTTGTTAATGCATTGTAGTAGGGATTAAAATCATTTGTGTTTTTCAAATTACTTTACTCTTTTTCTAAGTACTCTAAAGCTGACTTAGCAGCTTCTTGTTCAGCTTGCTTTTTAGAACCGCCTGTACCATAAGAAATAATTTTATTATTGATTACTAAAGACATGGTGAAAATAGGATTATGTTCATTACCTTCTTTTTTGACTAATTCATAGATAGGAATGACAGATTCAAAAGATAAATAATGTTCTTGAATTAGAGTTTTGGGATCTTTCAGATTTAGAACATTGATTAAATCAATTCTATCCTTAAAAATGGTGTGTATTACCTTTTGAACTATATGGTATCCAAGATCTAGAAAAATAGCACCAAGTAAAGACTCAAAAGCATCAGCTATATTTGATTCTTTTTCCCTCCCTCCTGATTTATTTTCTCCGTTTCCAAGTATAAGGTAATCTCCCAATCCTAAATATTTACCAATAATTGAAAGAGTTTGATCCCTGACAAGTTCAGAGCGCACATCGGTTAATAAACCTTCTGTGTAATCTGGAAATTTAGTATATAAATAATCTGCTAGTATTAAACCCAGAATAGCATCACCTAAAAACTCTAATCTCTGATTCGTATTTGTAGTGAAAGAAAAATTCTCATTTAAATATGAAGGATGTCGAAATGCCAATTGATATAATTCAAGATTTTTAAAATCTATTCCGAGCGCTTTTTGAAGTTTTATAAAATTTTGATCCATATTCATAGATTATCAATAAATATAATATCTTGTTATACCTACAGCCGAGAGTATACTTTAGTTAAATATAAATAGTCTATAATTGTGTAATAATAATACCAAAAGAGTATTTCTATGAATGAAAAAGCGTTTCTAGAACAATTTAAAAATAAATTTAGTTCAATTGAACAAAAGTTATTAGATATGGCTGAATTAGCTGCACTAAATAGCTCAGTCAAACTCTACCTAGTTGGGGGTCCTGTTAGAGACTTGCTATTAGGAAAACTTAACCATGATCTCGATTTTCTAATAGAAGGTGAAATAGACCTTTTTATCCAGGAGTTTAACAAGATTACAAATTCTGAACCAATTAATTCTTCACAATTCAAAACATTTAAATATAATCTTTATGAAAACGAAATAGATATAGCATTAGCAAGAACTGAAATATATCCACATCCTGGTAGTTTGCCGAAGATTACCCCCAGTACTATCCATGAAGATCTATACAGAAGGGATTTCACTATAAATGCCTTAGCTATAAAATTGTTCCCAAAACCATACAAAATAATCGATCCTCTTAATGGGTTTGAGGAACTTAAGAACAAAAGTATAAAAATTATTCATGATAAAAGTTTCCAAGATGATCCAACAAGAATATTTCGAACCCTTCGGTATACTTCTAGACTAGATTTCGCTATTGATAAAACTACACATAAAGCAATAAAACGAGACATGCAACATATCAAAGATATAAGTGGTCAACGTATAAAAAATGAACTATTTAAATTCCTATCAGAACCTAACATCTATAAATCACTATCTTATTTAAGTGTATATAAGGTACTAAAAGTTATTAATATAAACTTTCCTTCAAATATTACCTTTGTTCAATATCTAAAAAAATTTAAGCATATCAATGATTTAATGATTGATAAGGAAATTATTTTATTGGGCATATTGTGCTTCAATATGGATAAGTCTAAACTTGAAGATTTTATTTCGGAATTTTCAATACCTAAGAAAATGTGCAATGTTCTTTTTGATTTAATTAAAGTAAAGAAAAAGATATATTATTCAACGCGTTTAAAAAAGGCATCATCCATTACGCAGCTATTTGATAAATATCAAGTTGTGGCTTTACAAATAGCTGCAACCATAAGCAACAATCAAAACTTCAATAATATTGTTGATAAATATATAGGAAACTGGTCTAAAGTTAAACTAGATTATGATGGTGATCAAATAAGTCAGTTACTCTCTATTGATAAAAGAAAATTATCTGGAATTATATCTAAGGTACGGAATGCGAAAATTGATGGTATTGTTCACGGGAAATCCAATGAAAAAGAATTTATATTAAAACTTAATAAGCAACTATTTAAATGAATTATTTAAAATATCTGGACTTAATGAAGATATTGCAAAATATCTGTCACTACCTTCAATAATAATTCCAATAAGGTTTCCACATTTATCAATGACAGGGCTACCTTCATACTCAATATCCACTGTACCTGAATATATATGAACTAAGTTTCCATTATCTAAAGTAATAGAGTTGGAGTATCTTCCTGAATAAGTTTCGAATTCTCCATTAACAATTGTTGCGGTATAGCCTATTTGGCCAATCGCAGGTTTATTATTAGTTAGGGAAAGTCCTGATATGTGTGCTGGTGTTGAAAATTGAAAAAACCCCATGTTTTTATTTGAGATGTAGTCACCAAATAATGGATATATTGAATCAAGATTATCTATAGATAAATCATAAAGATTATTCTGCATTTTATTTCGATCAAGTCGTCTACTACTCGTTATAATCAAGTCCCCAAATTTATTATCATTAATTAATACGCCTGATAAATATTGTGATTCATCATTAACAATTGCTAAAGACCTTTGAATAAAAGATGAAGAGTCATATATTTGCATACATGATTCTTTTTTATCAGACAATTGATTAAAACCAATAAAGGAGAACCCCGATATCAGAAATGGAATAAGAGACATAGAAAGACTAAAGAAAAATTGGAATAAATGTTTATTATTTTTCATTGTTTAGTTCTTTTTGATACTGAAATAAATACTGTTGAGCATAGCCTGCATTTTCTTTCCAATTATGTCGTGCCCACTCACTTGCATAATTGTAGTTATTTTTCATATCTAAACAATAACCATCACGTAAGGCTCTTGCAACCCAACGATCAATGGGAAATGATTCAGTTTTATTTAAAGAATAGAGCAAAACACAGTCTGCAATCTTCGAACCTACCCCATAAAGAGACTCCAGACGAGATCTTGATTCTAGATAATTAAAAGTTTTTAGTACTTCGAGATTGAATAATTCATTTGTTACCTTCGTGGCTAAATCTATTACATATTTTGATCGAAACCCAAGACCAAATTCACGGAGTAATTCAATTGAGGTTACAGCAACAACTTCAGGTTTAGGAAATGTATAAAAGGTATAATCGTTAAAGATGATCTTTTCACCAAGATGTTCTGAAATCTTTTTAATATTTTGTGATATTTTATTAAAATTTGCTACAGAGGAACATATGAATGAGACAATACATACCCATGGATCTTGTTTTAGTATTCTTAGGCCCCTATTTTTTAGTATAGCGTTATACATGTAAGAATCATTGTAAGAAGTTAATTGTTTTTCGATGTTTTTAACCGAAGTAGTTAAATCAAAGAAATCAATAATCTTTTGTTTAGATATAGATTCATGTACTGAGGTTATTACATAAAGAAAGTTATCTTTGTACGATATTAAGAACGGAATACCATCAATTAAACCTCGATAACCATCGCAATACTTTACCCATGAAAATATTTGTCCACCATCAAATATCTTTTTCATATCTATAGTATCTTCCGAATATATTTGAAATGAGTAAGTATTAATTATGTACCTCTAGATCCATTCATTAATGAGACTAAATACTTCGGAAGTGTCTACTCTTTTAATAGAACATTCGGGAATTGAGTTAATAAAGTAGTTTCCGTATTGTTGATTTACAATACGACTATCTAGGACAAATACAGAACCTTTCCCTTTTTCGTTACGTATCAGTCTACCAAATCCTTGCCTAAACCTAATAATGGCTTGAGGGAGCGCAAGTTCTCTAAAAGGATTTTTTAATTTTTCAGCTTTTGCTGTATTTATGGGATCTCCTGGGGGACGAAACGGCAATCTGGTAATAATCACTGATTTCAATCTTGACTCGGGGATATCAATCCCCTCCCAAAGGGTATTTGTTCCCATAATAATAAAGTTTTCATGATTATCAATAGAAGATAGAATCTGATTGAGGTTACCATCTATACCTTGAGCTCTTATAATATATCCTTCTTTTTCTAATGAGTTTTTTAAGCTAGTTCTCGATATTCTAAGTGAATAATATGAGGTATGTAATATTAATATACCTCCTTTAGTAGAAGAGCAAATATCAATTAGGGTTGAATCTAGTTTTTGTTGATATAACTGATCTCTAGGATCTGGTATATCTCGGACTAAGCCTAACAAAACCATACTTTTATAATCAAAAGGAGACTTGATTATTGATGAATTTTGATTCTGAATTCCATATTGGTTTGAAGCAAAATCCAAAGATTCATTTACACTCAGAGTAGCACTAGTTAACAAGGTTCCGATTTCATTAACATATAAATAGTTCTCAAGAATTTCTGCTGTATTTAGTGGGGCTAAATTTAATACTAGTTCTTCATTAGCATGATTTCGATTACGTTTCTGAATCCAATAAACAGAGTTACTATTTCTATTAATTAATAGTTCTTGAATAGATTCATATAATATATCTAAACCTAAAATAAAATCAGAAAATTCATCTGTTTGTAATGATGTAATTGACTCATTGAGATTTAGAATCTTCTTAAAAGATTGCAAAGATTCTGTCCATATAGGTAGTATTGATTGGAAAAATTTTGAATGACCAATGGATTCGTTAATAATAAGGTATTGTTCATAATCTTTTGAGACTTCTTTATCAAATAGTTCGTCAATTTTAATAAAGAATTCTGAAATGTTAAACGTATGGGATTCTAAGAGTTCTTTTAATTCTTCTCCATTATCAATTTGCGCTATTCGATTTCTTAAATAAACAGAATTTTGAAAATATTTTAACTGATCAAGTATTCGATTTCTATATGCTTCAAACCCAAATTGATTAATTATTTCTTGTTCAAGGTTATGAGCTTCATCGATTATTAAATATTGATATTCAGGTAAAATATTATTTCCTGATCTTAAATCTGCTAATAATAATGAATGATTTACAATCAATAATGTACAAATATTTGCAATCTTCTTTGCGTGATCGTAAAAACAAACAATTCCACGTGTATTACAGTTATGTTTGATGCCAACAGAAATTTTATCCCAATTTGCAGTTTGCCATCCTGGAATATAAATTTCATTTTTATCTCCAGTTGATGTTTTTTGAAGCCAAACTCCGACTTTTGAATAAAGTCGATACTGATCAATGGTTAACGTAGAAGAAGTTAGTATATCGATATATTTCGAAATACATACATAATTGTTTTTCCCTTTTTGCGGATGTGCGAAATTTATATTTGGAAGTTGATCAACTTCTGAGCTTAATGCATATAATAAAGCAGGAATTTCTTTATTAATTAATTGGTCTTGTAGACTAATTGTGTTGGTGGAAATTGTTACTTTATGTTCATTAATTACTGCATGCCACAATGCAGGGATTAGATATGCTAAAGTTTTGCCAGTGCCTGTGCCTGCTTCTATTAATATCTCATTCGAAGAATCAAATGTTTGTGCTGTTTTAAATGACATTTCAAGTTGTGATTGTCGTTGATGATAATCTGGAATAGTAGTAGAAATGGGTCCATTCTCTGAAAACATATATGTTATAAATTCGAAACAAGTAAATTTTGACAAAAATTCATGTAATTCTGAATTATCGAATTGCTCGTAACTTAAGTTTGAAAACTTATCTAATTTTGAAATGTATGCTTGTATATCGAAATTATCAATTTTTGAGTTTGATAAAAGTAATTCCCAAATCGAGTTTGATTGCTTAACAATTTTAGATGCTAAAAATGCATACAACGATATATCATTTGGGTTCGCCTCTTCTATATAAGGTATAAGGGATTGAAAAACATGAAAGGATAAATTTGCATCGCCTTCTGCTCTATGCAATTCATCAAATTCCACATGGAGATGATCTGCTAACGAACTTAATGATAAATTAATATCAGATTCAATGACATTATAAGCTATATCATAAGTATCAATGAAATCATTATTGATAGCTATATTTTCTCTATTTAGAATAGATAAATCAAATTTTAAATTATGACCTACTACTGGATAACTATCTATAAATTCATTTAGGTCGTTTTGTATTTGCGAAATAGTTGGTGAAAATAAAACATCATTATCACTTATACCTGTAAGTGCAGTAATTTCATCAGTTATTTTTCTTAATGGATTCACAAATGTCACATATTTATCTACATATTTACCATTAAGAAATTTTATTGCCGCAACTTCAATTATATTATCTGAATCAGTATTTAACCCTGTTGTTTCTATATCAACAGCGATAACATAATTATCGTTTATATGATTTAAAGCCTTTTTTATACCTGTCTGATCCATAGGAAATTTAAATAAGTAATCTTTGTATTTTAGATAATAATTTTCAATGCTTGTTATTCGATAAAATTCTTACTATATTATATCTCAAACTAAAGGAGAAACAATGACAGAAAAACCACTTACATTATACGAAGCAGCACGAAGAATGGGTGTAATCTTCGAAGAAGATGCAACTCCAGAGGAAAAAGATGTTGAAATTAATGGTATTAAATTAAGTTATCTTGATTGGGGTAATGAAGATAAACAAACTATGCTTTTATTACATGGAAGAACCAACTCCGCTCATACTTGGGATTTTACTTCCCTAGCATTTCATGGCAACTATCATGTAATAGCTCTTAACCAAAGAGGCCATGGAGATAGTGACTGGCATGACAAGGGAGACTATTCTTTAGATACAAATATACCCGATATAGAAGGCTTTGTTAGTAAATTAAAACTAAAGGATATCATACTTGTAGGGCATTCAATGGGTGCCAGAAACTCTATGGTTTTTGCCGCCAGAAATCCTGATTTAGTTTCTAAATTAGTATTAGTTGATATGGCACCTGAGACAGTTCGCGATGAACTTGACACAATTAGAGGGTGGAGAAGACTCCCTGAAAGAGCTGATACATTTGATGAATTCATTGACGCAGCATTAGCTATAAACTCACGACGAACAAGAGAACAACTTAAGGGTAGTTTATCGCATCAATTGAGACTTTACCCTGATGGTAAGTGGAGTTGGAAATGGGATCAAGCATTACGTACTGCTGATACCAATGGTTGGGGACCAGAAATTTTGTGGGAACATGTAGATAAAATTATAACCCCTACTCTCTTAGTCCTAGGTAGTGAAAGTAATTTAATATCACCAGAGATCGCAAATAAAATGGGGTCTAAAATAAAAGATTTTAAATGTGAATATGTTGAAGGAGCTGGACATCAAGTTCCAGGAGACCGTCCTGCGGGGTTTCAAGAAATTGTAAGAAACTTTCTAAACCAACAATAATGTTCCTATTCCCGAAGAGTATTAATTTTAAATTTTTCGGATGGTGGATTGCTTTTACTGGTTTTTTTCAATTAGTATGGGTTTCTGGAACAATTTTCTTTGGAATGTCTGCATTTATTGACCCTATTGCAGATCAATATGGTTGGTCACGTGCAGCTATGGCAGGAGCAATTTCTTTACAAAGAACCGAATCTGGAATAGTAGGCCCTTTTGTTGGGCCATTAATCGACAGGTTTGGTGCCAGATTACCTATATTTTTTGGAACAATACTAACTACAATAGGATTCTTTTGGTTAGCTAGAACAGATGGTTCGATTGTTAATTTTTACTTTGCATTTGGAACAATTGCCTTAGGTGTTTCTATTGGTTCTGTAATAACTACAACAACAGTTATAGGAAATTGGTTTATTAGATATAGAAGTACTGCATTAACTATAGGCTTTCTGGGGACAGGGTTAGGTGGTTTTTTAATCCCTCTACTCGTATGGGGAATAAAGGTTTATGGATGGAGTAATATTTTAGATCTTATTGCAGTTGTTAACCTATTTGTAGGTTTAATTGTATTGGCTTTTATGAGACATAAACCTGAACAGTATGGTGAATATCCTGATGGTATAAATCCAGAAATAACAAATTCTAGTCTGCAAAGACAAAACATCACAGAAGAAATATCACTTACCACAAAAGAGATATTAAAACAAAAATCTTTTTGGCTGATAAATTTAAGCTTCGGCATAACAGGAATTGCATTATCAACAGTAATGGTATTTGCAATACCCAACTTATCAAGTATTGGCTTTGATCCAATTATAGGTGCATATGTTCTAACGGCTACTTCTGTTCTCCTCTTTATAGGAAGATTAATAATAGGATTCCTAGCTGATACATTTAATAAACGATACTTGTTATGTCTGACATTTGCATTAATTGGATTTGGGACATTACTATTTGGACTAATAACTGAGCCATGGCACATAATAATCTTTGTAATTTTATACGGAGTAGGTCATGGAGGAACAGTTCCCGTTAGATTTGCATATTTAGCTGATATGTATGGAAGAAAATCGTATGGCACTGTGATTGGAATAACAACAACGACAGGAGCTATTTTTGGAATAATTGGTCCAATATATGCAGGATATATTTATGATCAATATATGGACTATAGAATAGCTTTTACACTAATAGGAATATTAACTTTTATATCAATACCATTAATTCTTATGGTAAAAGAAACCAAACAAGTAGATGAGATATAGTATAATTAATACATTAATTTAAGAATTGAGAATATTATGAGTGAACAAATACATGACATTATTATAATCGGATCAGGACCAGCAGGTGATACTGCTGCGCTCTACGCTGCACGGGCTAATTTAAAACCCATCGTAATAGAAGGAATCGAGCCTGGTGGGCAATTGATGATAACCACAGATGTCGAAAATTATCCTGGCTTTCCTAAAGGAATCCAAGGTCCTGAATTAATGGAAGAATTTAAA
>MDSW01086820.1_pt1 | contig 17145 bp, 3 predicted proteins | sample 811171 | NCBI WGS metagenome assembly MDSW01 (sample SAMN05326641, study PRJNA326480) | marine metagenome | isolation source: seawater | place: Atlantic Ocean: North West | collected 2012
CGCGGCGGGTGCGTGTGTTCGAGTAGCTCTAGTAGTAGACCGTGTCGTGGCGATGCGCTTCGCGTCCCTCGCTCGCTCCTCCGCGACCGCGCCGGTCTCCTTCGTTCGTTCTATCCCGCGCGTCGTCGTTCGTTCGGTCGTCAGGTGATGCGGAGGAGGCGAACGATCGATCCGACGGAAGATGTCAACACGCATCCTCTAATTCTTTAGAAGGACGCCATCTACGAGTTATCTAGTGACTAGAACACCCGGTTATCCCACCTGGGTCTTCTCTAATAAGTTTTCGACGTGACGACGCACGTGCATCGTGCACATCGACTCCCTCCTCCTCCTGTCCTCCTCCTCCTCCGTCGCCTCCGCTTAATAATAATCAAAACATCAGCGCCGTGAACAGCGCGACCGACCGGTTGATCCAGTGCGACTCGCTCTTGTCCGTGGGCACCTCCATGTACATCACGAAGTTCGTGCTGTGTCCCGTCGTCGACAGCAGACCAGCCCGCGTCAAGGTCTTGTACGCCGGGCAGTTGTACACCCCCTCCTTGGGCGGCTCGCGGTTTCGCGCCGGCTCCAACCACATCAACGGGAAGTCCGTGTACAGCTCCTTCGGTCGGCTCTCCGCGAGCTGATGCGCGTCGTAATCCCACCGCGCGCCCTCGAGGAAGTAACCGGAGACGTAACACCCGTCCTCGGGCGGTTCCGTCGTGTTCGCGAACGTTTTCGTGTCCAAGACGTTGAAGTTCCACTGCACGGTGTCGATGGCGATTTTGTTTTTCCTCGCGTAGTTTTGCAGCGTCCCGGTGAGAAACGCCTGCGGGAAGAAAAAACCGCTGATCCAGTACACCGGCGGCGGGCCTTTGTCGATCCAGTCGTTGATGAACTTAATGCGCTCGAGCAGGTCGAGGACCCACGAAGACAGCGGCTTCAGCGACGGGTACGCTTTCGACGCCCAGGCTTCCGGGACCTGGTTGTCGAAGATCGAATTCGTCACCGCCTCCAACTCGGGCGACATCACGACGAGACCTTTGAGCGCTTTCAAGCCTTCCTGCAGAGACCGCCGCATGACGATCAACAGCGCGTTGTATCGAATGCACTCTTGGGTCAACACCGTGTTCATGGACTGGTTGTAATCCGTCGGGTACTTGTGCGCGACTTGGTCGATGTCGAACGGCTCGGGGCACCGCGCGAAGATATCCGACGCGCTCGCCTCGATGACGTCCTCTCTCGATAACCCTCCGCCGCTGTTCACCCGCGGCTGCAGCGACAGCACGGTCTCGAACAGCGCGTACGTCTCGTTTTGATCGCACGTGATGTCCGCGTTCTCGTGAAGCCCGAAAACTTCCGGGTTCGGGACCATCGGGAAGGTCTTCACGTAGTCGACGAATTCGACGTTATTCTGCGCCGCCGGCACCTTGTACGTACCGCTAGGGGAGAAGCTGTACTCATCGCCGATGACGTCCGCGTTGACGTAGTTATCCAGCAGATTGTTGATCAGGCGACGGTCCTTATCGTCCGTGACTCGCCCGCCGTAGTTGATCTCGCCGCACAACACGCGAATGACCTGGTACGGGATGACCTCGTAGTCATCGATCATCATCTTGATCTGTCTCTGGCACATCGTCAGGTCGCCGTCGGTGAAGTCGTACCGGATGTTCCACCCGAGCGGGCCAAACTTCCTTCGGTCTTGAATCACCGCGTGGAATAGACATATGGAGAACAGGAGCTTCTTGTGCGACGCCGGGTCTTTGCACGTCTCCATGTAATCGTCCGTGATTCTCGCGTAGGAGCGCGCGAGGTTGGATTTCAAACCCTTCGGCGGCTCGAGCGTCATCTTCACGCCGTTTTGAAGGATCGCGACCGGGAAGTGCGGCGACGGCATCGACGTGAGCCACAGGCGGAAATCTTTGTGCACGCGCTCCGGGTCGATGCCCTCGACGATGTTGTCCAGCTTCGGCATCCAGCTCTCCGCGAGGTGGCAGTTTTGCAGGCACACCCACATCCCCTCCTCCATCGCCTGACGCATGAGCGCCTCCGCTTTCGGGCCCTGGCCTTGCCCGAGGGACACCTGGTCAAACTTCCGAATCATCTTGGACTCGTCCGCGAACTTCAGAAGATCCGCCATCGGGTCCGCGCCGGACGACAGCACGAAGATGAGAGGCGACGACACCGAGCTCTCGGCGTAACACGACGCGAGGTTAAACGGCGGCGGCTCGATGAACCGTTCGCCGAGCTTGAGCGCGACAAAGTCTTGCACGCCGAGCATGAAGCGATCCGGGCGGATGCATCGAATCACGAGCAGCTTCTGGAACGCGTTGAGCTTCTCGTCGAAGTGGGCGTCGAGCTTGTGTCGGTGCGCGTCCGCGGACTCGAAGTACGCGCGGTAGTGGTCCACGTCGTCGGCGAACGCCGTCGTGAAGCCCTCAAAGGCGGGAAGGCTCGCGAGGTTGACGAGCTCGACCCACACCTTCTCCGTGACCCAGTCCGGCGCGGGGTTCGGCTCCGCGATGTTCGTGTCCGTGGGACCGGCGAGCAGGAAGCGCCACTCCAGGGCGTCGATGAGACCCTTCTGCTGCATGATCGCGATCGTGAGAAGCAGCGAAAACATGAGCTTGTGCGACTCGAAGAGCGACAGACACACGTTGTTGTACAGCGAATACGTGAAGTACTCGTTCAGGATCTCGATCCTCTGCTGGACGTCCTCGTTCTCCTCCGCTTCTTCGATGCCGCGGATAAACAGAGAGATGAACCACGCGAGGGAGTACTGGTACATCGGGTCCACGAGCGCGAGGTCGGAGATGCAAAAGAACAAAACCGACGCGCGCGTCGCCACCGGGCGGTACTCCTCTCGCGTCGCGTCGATGTCCTTCTCCGTGCTCTCCGCCTCTGCCACCTTCTCCGTGATTTCGTTCGACGTCACCTTCGACTGCGATAGCGTGTCGATGAGAACCTCGTCGTCGAGGATGTTTCCGGTGGAGTTGGACAGGAGGTATAAAATTTTATCCTCAATCTCTTTGAGCTCCTTCTTCATCCGCGCGTTGGACACGACGAGCTCGTTCTTCAGCTCCGCGAGGTCGTTCCGCTCTTGCTCGACGACGACGCCCAGGAGCTGGTCCTCGAGACCGTCCAGCGTCACGAAGAAGTTCAGCAGCGACACCTTGACGGACACCTCGGGTTGATAGTGCGGGTTCCGCATCTTCGTCGTCATGTAAAACCGGAAATCCGGGTGATACGGGATGACGTCGTCGCCCATCTTGATCACCTCGCTGCCGCCTTGCTTGAACGTCTGCTTCTGCAGCAGCGGCTCGAGCGCGGCGTCCAGGGTCTCCGCGATGTTCTCGAGCAACACCGCTCGGCCGAACCGGATCCCGTTCGCGAGCGTGCGAAGGTAGTCCTTCTCCGTGAGTTTGATGACGTCGATGCCCGTCTCCTTCTCCATAGCCTTGACCCACTTGTTCGCCTGCCCTTGCGGGTCGATCATGAGCGGCCATCGCCTGGCTTTGCTCACGATGATCCCGTTCTCGATGGAGACCGCGTCCGCGGGGAGCCCCGCGATGTTCCACGCGCGAATGCGCACGGGGTCCGCGAGCGTCGACACGATGTCCGCGCCGGGCGTGTGCGGGATATCGAGCTCCACCATCTTCGCGGACCATTCCGCGAGTAAGTCCGCGCGGAACGACGGCGTGAACGGGCCGTTGTACGCGACGACGCCGGAGGAGACGACGACGTCGCCGATGACCGCGGCGAGTTGATCCGTGAGCGACTGCACCGTCGCTTCCCATCGCGTCTTTTCGCCGCCAAGGCCGCCGATGAGTTTTCCGGCGCGGTCGAGCTGCGCCTTGCACGTCTCCGCTTGCTCCTCTAAGCCGTTCTTCTTCGCTTCCGCGGCGGATAAGTTGGCGTTGAGCTCGTCCAGCTTGGCTTGGACTTCTCCCAGGGTCTTCTTCGCCTCCGCGAGCTCGCCTTTCGTGACCTCGAGCGACGCTTGCGCCTGCGCGAGCGCCTCTCGCTTCGGCGCGATGGCCACGGACACGTTGTAGTACGTGAACATCGCCCTGGCCCACATGCAGATGGACGTGCACGCCTTGGACACCTTCTTGATCGCCTCCGGGGTGAAATCCTCGCGCTCCATGAACGGCGCCGCCTTGTCGATCGTCTCCTGGACGATCCCGTCCTTGTCGAACTTCATGAGCGACTCTAAAAATTTCGGCGGGTCCTGAAGCATCTTCGTGGACGCCTCCCAGTAGTCCGCCACCTTCGCCCCGGGCTTCGCGCCGTCTCGCTTGTCCTCCACCATCTTCGGCTTCTGCAGAAAGAAGATGCAGCACACCTCCATCACGAGCCGCACGCCCGCGGGCGGATTCTTCAGAGCCTTGACCTCGACGATGTCATTCTTCGTCAGTAGCTTCAGCGACTTCACCGCCGCGTCCAACGCCGGGAGCGCCTTGTCGAGGTCCGCCTGCGCGTCGTCCGCGATCGCCTTGGCCTCCGCCGCCTTCTCGTTCGCCTCCGCTTCTTGCTGCGCGACTTTCGCCTTGGTGACGTTCGCCTTCTCCGTGTCCGCGGTGATGACGACGATCATCTCTTCCACCTCCACCGTCGTCTTTTGCAACACCGGCTGCAAATCCACGAGCTCCTTCTCCATGACGCCAACCTGCGACGCCGTGCTGTTGAGCTTATCGAGACCAATCTGCAGGCGCGAGCGCATCGTCTCGAGCTCCGCGCGCTTCTCTCGAAGCAAGCGAATGAACGTCTGAAGGAGCTCGAGGTACGACGTCGGCGTGACGTAGTTGTACCGTCGTAGCGTCTCGAAAAATTCCTTGGACTTTTTCTCGACGCTCTGGTGGATGAAGACGCACGCGTCGACGACGCTCCTCACGAGCTCCTCGCTCTCGGACTTGAGCGGATCGCGCAAGAACGTGTTCGCGACCGAGTCGAGCGCCTCCAGCGGCCACTCGCTGAACCAGTCGATCGTGCAGCAGTTCACGAGCGACGGGAACATGCGCAGGCGCTGCCGGAACTCATCCGACACCGGGGACATGGCGAGGACGCAGTGCAGGTTGGACCGGACGCGCGTGATGAAGTACGCGTTCACCGCGTTCTTCGTGAGGGGTAAGCCTTGCTGCGACATGATCGGTCGCAGGGCGTTCTCGATCGTACCCAAGTCCTCGGACTTCCACAGGTTCGGAACTTCGCCGCTGTTGAGGATGTTGTTGATGTCCTCGAGGAAATTCTCTTGCACGATTTGCGTGTCGGTGAAGAGAAAGACGACGTCCTTGCCCTCCGCGCCCGCCATGAGTAAAACCTTCCTGAGGTCGTCGCGCCACTCGTTCTTGCCGTACCCTTTCGCGACTTCGATCTGAAAGAGTTCAAACTCCTCGAGCGCGGCGGCGAGCCGCGTGAGCGACTGCCGTCCGGACCCGCCGACGCCGAGAAGAAGCGCGTTGCCGAGCGGCAGTCGAATCACGCGGCACACCCTCGAGACGTGCTCGATGGCGTCCAAGAACATCACGAGCTTCATCGGCGCGTTCGTCACGGAGTTGTAATCGTCCAGGGCTTCCTCGACGACGCGTCGCAGCTCGTTCATGTCGCGCACGCGCTGGTACTGCCTCGGTTCCGCGCCCGGGACGAGGTAATCGCCGAAGACGAGGCGTTCGCCGTCGACGCCGACGACGTCGTCCCAGCCGACGCCGTTGAACTTCTCCTTCGACACCTTGTCCACGAGGTCGCGGAACCACTCGCGGTCTTCGTTGTTCACCATGCGGTCTTGGAACACTCTGAGGTTTTCGTGCATCCAGAGCCCTAGGAACTCGTTCTTGTCCTCGCCGATGAGCCTCGGGTCCGCGCGCAGTAACCCTTGGAACACCCTCGCGAGGTCGCGCAAGTTGAAGGTGTAGTGGCTCTTCGCCGGGGTGGGAAGCAAGTCCGCTCGGACGGTGTTGTAGATGGATATCGTCGCCGCGGTGACCGCGCTGGAGAGCTCCGCGATCTCCGGCGCGAACGACTTCCCGAGCGTCGCGCCGAGAATCGTGTCGAAGATGCGAACGCAGCTCTCGTCGGACATGTCCGAAAACGACAAAAAGTTGAAGTGCCGCAGCATTCGATTCGAAACCGGGTTGCGTCCGCCCCCCGGCGGGCCCATGCACCCGACGATGATCATGTCCTGGATCGTCCTGAACGCGCACGGGGGCTTCCGCTCGTACCATCCGTCGTGGTCCATCCACTGGCGAAGGAGTTCGATCGGCGGCTGCGCGAAATACTTCTCGCGCAGCGGCATGTTCAGATCGTCGATGAGGACGGCGTATTTCCGCCCCGACGGCGGCCCAAAGACGCCCTTGCGCCTCTTGTCCATCTTGCTGTCTAAAAAGTCCTGCGTCTGGTTCGCGGACGTTCGCGCGCTGAAGGTCATGAACACCGGGACGTACGTCTCCGGCATGTGGTTCGACAGCTTATCCATGACGTTGAGCGTCTTCCCCGTGCCGGTGTCGCCGACGCAGAGCACGTGTTTATCCGACAAGAGAAGCTTGTCGATGACGTACGCGTACCGAACCGTATCCGCGGTGGGGACGATGACCTGCGAGAAGGGCGCGTCCGGGTTCGGGACGTACTCCGGAATCGTTCGCATCCACTCCACCCACTTGAGCTCGTCCTGGTCGAAGCAGTACTCGTACATCGAGGTGGAGCCCTTGTCGCTCGGGGGCATGTGCTTGACGAAGTCGCACTCCTTCGCTTTTTGACGCATAAACGTCTCCAGCCGCGGCCGCCCCGGCCCCGTCACGGTCGCGCACGCGGACCAGATCATGCTGAAGATCCACAGCGGCAGCGCGGCTTTCTGCGCCGCGGAAATCTCTTGGCTCGTCAGCGGCTCCTGGTGCAAGTGCTCGTGCCGCTCGTACTTCTTCAGGAGCGACGTCATGACGTTGAACATGCCGCTCACGAGGCACGTGTCCACGGTGACCACCGTCTCCTTCAAGTTTTTGCGCACGAAATGCAGGAGGCCGTCCAGGCCGGGCATCACCTTCACGAAGATGTCCCTAAACTTCCCGAGGTACGGCTTCATGATCTCCGGGAGCGACTCCAAGTACGAGTCCAGAAGCGGCTCGAACCCCATGGACGTCGGCTCCATGTAAATCATGCCGCACCGCGACACCGTCGCCGGGGACGCAACCGCGAGATCCTCCACCTCGAACATCATCGTCATCGTGGACGACATCTGGATGATCTCGCCGGACACGAGGCACAGCTTCTTGTTGTCGTCCAACACCGTGTTCATGTTCTCGATCCAGATCGCGTCGACCGGGCCGTCGAACAGCAACCACTTCTTGTCCGTTCCCGTCTCCTCGGAGAGGTCGCGCATGTAACACGCGAGGACGCCGTCGGTCCACTCGTGCGTCGCGTCGTCGAAATCGCCGTACAGCTGTCCCATCGTGATCGACTTCGGGTTCAAGCACACGAACTTAGCCCTCTCGAATACCTCCGACCCAGCCTTGTTGAGCCTCGTCATCGCGGAGCACAGCGAACGGTAGCACATCGTCTTCCCGCCGCCGGTGGGACCCACGAGCATGAGCCCGTGCCGCACGACGGTCATCTCGTACATCTGGATCACCTTACCGATGAACGCGGGGACGGGCTGGATCTTCAGCTCTTCGCAGCTCTCTCGCAGGGCTTCGTTCAGGTCGTCGTAATCCACCTCGGGCTTCTTTAATCCGGGGAACAAGTCGCTGATGATGCCCGCGAACAGCGGGAGGTCGTGCGCTAAAAATTTCGGCTCGTTCACGTCCATGAGCCCGCGAAGTAAAAGAACCTCCTCGTCCTCGTCCGGAAAGTCGCGCTTCAGGTTACCCGCGGCGGTGATCACGGACTTAACCGCGCGCATGCCGTAGTCGTAGTGATCCTGCGCGGAGAGCTGCTCGGAGCAGAGCTTGAACGTGGCGACCATCTTCCTCGCGAGCGGGCGGCCGCGTTTGAACCCGAAAGACATCAACGAGATCTCGCCGATGAGCGCGTAATCCGGCACCATCATCGCGCACGGTCGGAACAGGGCTTTGAGGTTATCCGGAAGTTCGGAACGCCCGGCGTATCCGGGGTTCATCGTGATGAAGACGCAGCACCGCGCGTCCAGACCAATCTCGGAGCCTTCGAACTCGAACCGCTTCAGGCCCTGCTGGATCGCGTTTTGAATCGTTAAAATCTGCGCGGCGACGACGGATAAAACCTCGAGGTCGATCCGGTTGAACTCGTCGAAGCACGCCCACGCGCCGCTCGACGCGAGGCCTTTGAAAAACTTCGCCATCGCGAGGTAGTCCAGACCGTCCGAGCAGTTGAACACGACGCACTGCATCGCGAGCGCCTTGGCGAGATCCTTCGTCGTCTCCGTCTTGCCCGTCCCCGCGGGACCGGCGGGGGCGCCGCCCAAGTTGAGATGAATCGCGCCCATCAGCGTCATGTAACATCGATCCGTCAGCGGCGTGACGACCAGACGCGGCTGATTCCCGAGGTACTCGTACCCGAACGGCAGCGACGCTTGAACCATCTTGACGTACAGGTCATCGTTCTCCCAGTAGTATCTGAGCTGCCGGACCCAGTCGAAATCCGTCATCGCGGTGACGTCGTTTTCAATCAGCGTGGTGATGACGTCGCGCGCGTGGACGTCGATGACGATGAGCGCGCCGAGGGTGCCGCGCTCTTGCGACGAGAGCTTCCCTCGCACCATGTCCGTGAGGTCGTTCAGTTGTTCGACGTTCTTGTCGAACCACTTGGGAAGCTCGGCGTCTTTGATCGCCTCCTCGGAGAGAGAGGTCCAATAGCAGCACCCGACGCCGAGGACGGTCATCGCGGGCCACGACTTGACCCACTCCGGCCGCGGCGTCGCTTGGTAATCCGCGAGCGACTCCACGACGGAGTGACGGCACGAATCTTTCATGATGCGCTCCACCTCTCCGAGCCAGTTCTCGACGTTCCCTTCCGGGTACATGTGCTCGCTGAAGGGCACTCTCTCGTTCTCCACGCTGTTCATCGCGGTGATTTTTAAATCCCCCTCGAACGTCAGCGTGTTGATCGCCTCGAAGCACTTCCGCAGGTGCGGCTGCACCGCGAGCGGGTTCTTCGTCTGGGATAAAATCTGCAGAAGCTCGTCGTTGGACAAGAAGAAGAAACGGCTGAAGGCTAAGCGTTTCGTCTCGAGGTAATCCGCGAGACCCTTCTGCACGATGTCCAACTGATTGTTCGCGTCTCTGAACTTCTCGAGCAAGATTCGATCGTTGCACATCTTCAACACCCCGGGAACGCCCAACGCTTTCGTCAGCACTTTCCTCCACAGACGGTCCACCGCGGCGAACCGTTTCCCCTCTAACGGCAGCTGCTCCATGATGTCCTCGCTCCCGAAGATGGGCTCCAGGTACATCCACGACCGCTGCAGCGTGATCCACTCGTCCAAAACCTCGCTCACCATCGACAGCGTCCGCTCCCACGTCGAGATCTGCTCTTCGAACGGTTTTTTGAAGGGCGAAAACCCCATCGCCTGCGCCATGACGATGTGATCGTCGAGCATCTGCGTGATCGTCTCCTCGATGCGTATGACGTGCGTCTGCGTCTCGCGGTACTCCACGACCTCGAGCTCCGCGCCCTCCCATTCGCCGTACATTTTTTCGAGCGCGGTTTCGATCCCAAACTCTTTCCCCGCGACGTCGCACACCTTGACGAGCGCCTCCTCGGACGCGTGGAGGTCCATCTCGAGAATCTTCGTGAGGTTGAACTCCGGGTCGTCGTGAGGGATCGTGACCCCGACGTCCTCGGTGATCTTCTCCCAGTGCCGGTCGCGCATCCCGGGCGATCGAAGCGCGACGAGGAGCGGGAGGTACTTTTGGAAATCCTCGAGCTCGTTTCGCACCGTCTCGCAGTTCGCCGCGCACGCGGGCATGTTTCGCATATTGAACGCCTTGCCCATCTTGAACATCACCTTGTACGCGGTCCCGACGTCCTTCTCGACTTCTTCCGCGTTCAACGTCGCGAACGGCTCGGATTTCCATTCCTTCTGCCACGAGCGCCAGTTGTTCGCGTACTTCCAAAACTGACAAAACGGATCGAACGCGTCCGCCATCCGTCGGACTTTGCCGTAATCCGTCGCGGGCAACCCGAACAGCGCCTCTCTCGAGTTGAACAAGTTCGCCTGCTCCTGCGCCTTCTTCAGCTCGCCGTCGATCTCCGCCATGCGCTCCGCGTACGCCTCCGTGTTGTTCATGTCCACGTAATCCGGCAGCCGCGCGATGGTCTCCTCCTCCATAGATTTGAGCTTCACTTTAAAATCGTCTTGCTCCACCTCTTGCGTCTGGCGGTACGTCTTCTCGTCCCTCGCGAGCTCCTCCTTCGTGCTCGCGATCGTGTACGTCAGCTTCGTCGGCCAGAACTGCGCCTCCGCCTTTTTCCGTACGTCGTCGTCGGACAGCGGCACGCGCGCGTCGTCCAACGCGCCCCAATACGCGTACGCCTCCGAGAGCGTCGTCGTCAAGTCGTACACGAGCTTGGGTATGGAGTCGATGAGATCCCGCAGCGCGCCGACGCCCTCCGGGTCCTCGGTGCCAACCTCTAGTCTGGAGTTGATCTCCGCGTACCGCGCGATGACGTCGACGCAAATCTCGCGCGGGTACGCCGCGATGAGCGTCTTGACTTCTTCGATCAGCGCGCGGCGTTTATCCGCGAGCGCCGTCTTCACCCTCGACGCGTTCACCCTGAACGGGCCGACGTCGATCGCGTCCGGCAGCGTCGTCTCGATGTGAAGCAGGTGGTCCTCGTGTATTTTGATCTCTTTTTGGTACTCCGCGAGCATGGAGTCGTCCTCGTCCAGTTTCTCCTTGCGAACGTTGAGCTCCTCGACGTAGGACTCGACCTTAATCTTCTGCAGCGGCTTGAACTGATCGTACAGCTTCAAGTAGCGCTTCAGAGCGTCGATCGCGACGGTGACGTCCGCGGCGACGGACTCCTGCGCGCGTTTGACGTGCGGCTCGGCTAAGTTCACGGTCGTCATCGACGGAATAAACGTCCACGTGATTTCCGTTATGACGTCCGGCTCGATGAAAGGAATCCCGTACACGCTCGTGACCGCGTTCTCAAACGTCTCGATGACGGTTTTCTTAATGTCATCGAGCGGCGTGCTGTACTCGAACCCGAGCTTCGGGTTCGCCGCGTCCTCGCTGACGATGTTCTGGAGTTCGAGCGCGAACAGAGGCGGCGCCGGGCCGGGCTCGACGTCGTTCGTGGCGTTCACGGAGAGCTCCGCGGAACACGTCGCGTGGATAAAAGCCGTGAACGACGCCACCGCGTCGTCGACGAGGAACCGCAGCGTGTCCTCCATCCGCATGCGGATCATGTTCTGGTACTTCTTCATCTTCCCGAAGTCGTACGCCGCGCGGTCGGTCTCTTTGATGTTGTACCACCCCTTGCCCACCTTTCCGAAGCAATCGAAAAACGCATCCTTCACCGAGCCCGTCCACTGCTCTTTGATCGCCACCGACGCGTTGTTCAGCGTCAGCTTCTGCGCCGTCTCGAACTCGTCCACGCGCTGCGGCTTGCTAAACGTCGTCGCGAAGAGCGGAACTTTCGCGCACTTGACGCACTCGTTCACGATCCGCCGCGTGCACTCGATCACCTCCGGTTTCGTCAGCGCCGTTCGAAACGTAAACTCAGACGCCTGCGCGGCGTACGAGTACCCCGCCGCGTCCTCGATCGCGCGCACGCCGCACAACGGCGCGGCCGCGCGCGGCTTGGGCGCGTGCCGGTGCACGGGAGGCAGCAGAAGACGGTCCGCGTCGCCGTCGATCGCGTCCGCGTTCGCGTCGACGAGAGAACTCCCCCAGACGCCTCCGTCCGGATCGGCGAGGCGCTCCAGGTCCATCGTGATCCGCGCGCGCTTCGCGCGCTTGTCCCTCGTCCCGACCCCGTTCGCCCCGTGCACGAGCGCGTCGTCGAACGCGAGCTTGCACATCGCGCGCGCGTACTCGTCGCTCGCTTCTCTCACGAGCGTATCCGCGGTCGCCGCGTGGCTTCGCGCGCCCGGCGTGTTCAGCGAAAGTTCGGTGATCCTCGCCGTCGACGCGGCGTTTAACGCGGGGACGTCGTCCGTCGGCATCACGTCCAAAAACAGCTCGTACTCGAGCCTCCGGACGGCGGCGCGCCGCGCTTCGTACGCCGCCATGCGTCGCTTCGCGTACGCCCTCGGATCTTCCGAGTTGAAGCACAAGTCGACGCGCGGGATCCCTCGCATGAGCTTCTTGTTCTTGTCTAGAACCACCTCGTAGGTGTTCGTCGCCGGGTCGCCGCCGACGACCGAGCACGACGCCCACAGCGGGAACCCGGTCTTGTTCACCCTCGCGTGCACCGCGAGCTTCGCGCGCACGCCGTTCCCGCGCGCGAGCGCCTCCGGTTGCAGCCACTCCTCGATCGCGCGTTCCTCGAATTCACCGTCGTCGAAAACCTCCAGCGGCAGCGAGTGCTTCTCCGCCGTCGCCTCCGCGGCGTTCGGGAGCTCGCGGAAGAGCGCGTCCAGGTCCATGACGCCGTACGCGCGCTTCTTGCGTTCGATCTGCACGCGTCTCGGGACCTCGCCGCGTCGCGTGGTGAACGGCGCCATGACGCGAGGTTCCAACGCGAGAGGAACGTCGTCGCCGTCGAGATCGTTCGTCGAGATCTTCCGCGGGTACTCCGCCTTCTCCTTCTCCTTCTCCTTCTCCTTCTCCTTCGCGGCGGGCGGCGGAATAGGCGGCGGTTCCGACGGCGCATCCGGCGCGGGCGTCGCCGGCGCGTCGACCGGCGCGTCGACCGGCGCCGCCGCGTCCGACGACGACGACGCCGTCGTCGCGTCCGCCGTCGCCGTCGCCGCGGGCGGGTTCGCGTCCATCACCGCGACCTCGGGAGGCGCCGCCGCGGTCGCCGTCTTGCGCGCGAATCGCGCTGTCGGGGGAGAGCGCGGGGAGGGTCGGGTCGTGAGGACGGGTCGCGAGGACGGAGAGGGGGGTGGGCGGGCGCGGCGCCGAAGGCGACGGCGACGGGAGGGAAGAATTCGTTCGGTCGTCCAAATTAAGCCGACGATGAACGATGATGGATGAATGATGCTGAGCGAACGACGTCGTCGGATCGGTCGCCGCGGGCGCGCACCTTTAGGCATCCCCATCGCTCCAGATCGCGACGCGGCGCGATCGCGTTCTCGCGCGCGCGCCGGCCGTCCACGGTGCGGGCTCCTCCCGACACCAGCGGCAATGCCCCGTCGCGGCCGTCGCGCGGGCCTCTCGGTTCGCTCGATGATGCGCGTTTAGCTCGACTCGACCAAAACACCTCAAAACAACCGACCGCGCGAACTCTCGAACTCTCGCGCGCCAGCTCGGGGATCCCTCTCATCATCACATCTCGTCGCGTCGCGCGGGCGACGCCGGTCGGCGAGACGTCCCGTCATGCCGCCCGCGCTCGAGCCCGCGCCGAAGAGCCAGCACGACCTGCGGTGCGCGTCGTCCGTCCGCGTCCCTCCTCGCGGCCGCGCCTCCCCGTCCGTCGCGCGACGGCGGGCGGACGCGACCTCGCGGTTCTGTTCTCGTCGTCGCCAGATCTGGGCACCCTCCTCCGGGTCCGCGCGCGCGCTTCTCATCGACGCCCGCGTCGATCTAAACCCTCTTCCTCCCTCCTCTCCTCGCCCCAGGCTGGACGTGATCATCGAGTTCCTCACCGCGGCGACGCACCACGTGCTGTATCACCGAGGCGTGTACCCGAGAGAGCTCTTCGAGACGCGCGCGCTGTACGGCAGCCGAGTCATGCGATGCCGCCACCCGGAGGTGGTGTCCTACGTCGAAAACGCGATCGGCGCGCTGCGTCGTCCGATCGCGCGCGGGGACGTCAAGCGCGTCGTCGTCGTCGTGAAGGACGGCGAGACGCGCGGAGGGGGAGACGTCGGCGGCGGCGGCGGCGGCGGCGGCGGCTCCGGGGGTAGGGGTCTCCCCGTGGAGCGCCACACGTTCGACTTCGCGCTGAACGCGCGGCGTTCGGACCGGCCGCCGACGCGGCGGGACGTGGACGCGTTGCAAAAAGGCCTCTGCGCGACGCTCTCGAAGATCGCGTTCTCGGACGTCACGCTGCCGCCGCTGCCGAGAGGCGCGAGCGCGTGCGCGTTCGAGATCGTCGCGTACGCGGGGAGGTCCGGGATCGCGGAGGAGCTCGGGTCGGGGGAGTGGAGCGAGGAACGCGTGGACGACGGCGCGGGCGGCGGCGGGGGGGGCGGCGGGGACGACGACGAAGTCCTTAAGGAACGGCGTTCACCACGCGAACGCGGTCGTACGGGAACCAGTCACGACGGCGGCGGGGGCGGCGGGGACGGAGGCGGAGGAGGAGGAGGAGAGAGAGACGCCGTCGTCGGCGAGATGGACCCCGCGCTGGAGTTCCCGAGGGACGGCGACGTCCGGGAGGTGTATCCCGTGAAGAGCGTGCGCTCGAACGACTTGATGAGCTTGGACGTGTTCGTCGAGCGGCGGAGGGAGGCGTCGTAGGTTGGTCGTGAGTGATTTTCACTTTTTTCTGCTCCCGTCCCGTCGTTCTCTCTCCGCTCGCGCCGCCTCTTCCTCCTCCTTCGCTCGCGCGAAATTCACTCACTCACCGGGGCGAAGGCATCTCTTCCTGCTTCTCCCCAACCTCGCCCTCGCCCTCGCCTTCGCCCGACTCCATCTTCGCGACGACGTTGTTCTCGCCGCTCTCCTCCGCGTCGCGCGCGTCGCCGCCACCCGCCGCCGCCGCGTCGCCGCCTCTCTCGCGCTGGTACGAGTCGTTCGATATCAGACAGTCCAGCAACCCCTCGCACGTCTTCTCCATCGTCGCGTACTCCTCCACGCACTCGGTCGTGTACCTGTCCGGCTCCGAATCGCTCGTGGCCTTGTTGAACACCACCGAGCACGCCGCGGCTTCCGACGGCGCGCGCAATATGGTCCCCGGGAGCTGACAAAATTGCATCGTCTTCATGTGCTCCGCCTCGTCGTTGCGAACGTTCACGAAGACGTCGTACAGCGAATCTATTCTCGGGCGGCGCTTGTCCGCGCCTCTCGCGACGCCGGTCACCGCGCCGGTCTGGAACTCGTCGAAGAGGAACAGATCGCCCTCCTGGTAGTAATGCACGGCGATGGGCGGCGGCGATTGGCGCTTCAACCTCTCCTCGTTCTCTCTCAAAAACACGTCGTAGGTGTGGTACGCGTGCTCCTCCACCTGCTCGCTCAGGTTGTACGCCATCCTGGGAGACACGAGATACATCAGACACGCGATGCCGTAGTACCCCACGGCCATGTGCTGCGCGAAGAAGCGGTCTCGAAACTTGTCGTCGCCGCCGAGGGACTCCATGATGAGCAGGTGATGAAACTCGTTCATCGTCTGCGCGAAGTGCACCTTGAGGTAGTCCGCCCTGCGCCAGAACCCCAGCGTCTCGTACAGGTGAAGCACGGAGAGGAAGGAGAAGTACGGCACGCGCGCGACCGTCTCGAGCGCGTAGAACCGGCTGTAATCCCTCCCCTCGTACAGCTTGTCGATTATCAGCACCGCGGCGTTGATGACGAGCGAGTTCACGAACCGCTCCAGCCTCGGCACGGGGGCGTCGTCGTGGAGCACCACGCCCGCGTACTCGTCCTCGTCGCGCAGCGACGGCGTGTCGTCCTTCGCGACGGACGCGCTGTCGCCGTTCAGCGCCGCGCGCGTCTGATGAGCGGACGACGACGACGACGACGAGGACGACGGCCGCCGCCCCGCGAGGGAGGGGAGGTATGCCAGGCGGCGCTTTTCAACAACGGCCACGGCGACGCGCGCGGATCTGGGCGCGGGCGCGCGGACGGACGCGCGCGCGGCGCGCGCGGGCGCGCCCATCGCGATGGACATCGCGAGGCGCGGTCGCGAGGTCGTCGTGGGCGCGGACGCGGGCGCGATGCGTCGTGCGCGCGCGTCGAACTTCGCGCGTCGAACGGCCTTCTCGCTCGAGGAGATAAAAATATCAAGCACGTGTTCTGTTCGGAAACGGACGGTCCGATCTGCGCTTCGGCCGTCGGTCAGTTTGACCGGCTGGCTCCATCGGGGAGTGGTTTGAAAGCGAACACATTTGGGTCTCAGCGCTGCTCGAAAAAATAGAAGGTCAACGAATCGGCAGAAGAGATCGCCGCGCGCGCGCGTCCATCCCGCCTCTTCACGTCGAAGGAAGCGTCGTTCTCTCTCCCTCCCGCTCGCCCGCTCGCTCTCCCTGGCCGCCGCCATACCATGGTCCTTCTTCACGTCAAAGGCAAAGCGGAGGACCAGCAGTTCCTGTACGAGACCACGGTCGCGATCGGCGTCGGCGACCTCGTCCGCGAGCTCGTGGAGATTCACAACCTTCGGCTGCGCCTGCAACGACTGAAGATGGACGGCGACGACCTCGCGGCGCACGGGCCGTGCAAACCCCCGGACAAGCAAGGCCTAGACGAGGACATCCAGGCCGAGGCGGACGGCGTGACGCTCCCGCCGCGAGGGCCGACGTACCGCAAGGACCCCACGGGGAAGCGCGACGGGTGCGCGCCGGTGGAGTCCGCGGCGACGACGCTTCGAAAGGCGCTCGACGACGCCGCGACCGCGGCGTCCAAGCGGCAGGTGGAGATGAAGAAAGCGCTGACGAAGAGAGAGCTCATGGAGCACTTAGACCTCGTGCGCGGCGCGGTGATGATCGCGTACCCGATGGGGCTTCCGGAGTGGGACCCGGTGCGGATGGACCTGGAGGAGGACGAGAAGCCGTCGGACACGCCGGTGGGGGCGGACATCCTGGACGCACAGACCGCGCAGCTGTGGTGGGCGGGGAAGCAGATGATCCCGGAGAATAAGCTGAGCGATCACGTCGGGCGGAACGAGAAGACGAAGATCGTGGCGAAGCTGCAGAAGAAGGGCGGCGGCGCGCCGCAGCGGGAGGCGCCGATATCCCCGGAGGAGCACAAGGCGATGATGGCGTACTATCACAAGCGTCAGGCGCGTTCTATCTCACACTGGTCCCCATACGACCGCGTTGGCGTGGTGCACGCCGATCCTCAAGGACTTTCGTTTCCCGGCGCATCTCTCCGCCCAGGGTCCCTCGCTTTCAATCCCGACACACCGCGACGCCTTTCAACTCCGCTTCTGACG
>MDSW01138492.1_pt1 | contig 17145 bp, 19 predicted proteins | sample 811171 | NCBI WGS metagenome assembly MDSW01 (sample SAMN05326641, study PRJNA326480) | marine metagenome | isolation source: seawater | place: Atlantic Ocean: North West | collected 2012
AAATGCCATTTCAACCTCCCAGTTTTCCAGAAGAAAAAAATGACAAAAGTTCCCCAGAAAAAATGCCACCTCCCAGTTTTCCAGAAGAAAAAAATGACAAACCTCCGAGTTCCCCAGAAAAAATGCCATCTCCCAGTTTTCCAAAACAATACGACAAACCTCCTCCAAAAAATATGCCACCTCCTTTTAATCCTCCTCTTCCAAAAAGACAACCACCAAGTTATCAAAGAACGCCACCAAGTACGCCGCCTTCAAACATTGCAAAACATATCAGAGCCAACACAGTTCCTAATATCTATGTTGGATTCATATTGATTGCGTGCGCATTTTTGATAAATATTGGATTTCACATCTTTAAGCGTCAGAAAATAACACCTACTATAGAACGTGACGGAATTTCACTGTCTTCTATACATGAACTATAGGCACTGTTTCTTGTCAACAATCGCGCATATGTTATCGGCATATTCACGAATTCTTTTTTTCAAATTGATATTTGGCAACATAATTGATTTATCAAGTTTTTGTCTTGTCAAAGGAGATTTGCCATTACCTTTCTTGAAAAACAGTTTCAGCGCTTCTTCTTCGTAAGAATGTCCATCAGACGCAACGACTGGTTGTCTCATAACATCACAAGTGATCGGACATTTGAATTCATTCGGTAATTCGATAGCAACACCTTTTTCTCTAAGTTTCTGCATTCCATCACCATGTTTCATCAAAAATTCGAGCTCATCTGTCATCTTCGACAAACTATGATTTGGAACACCAATTTCTTTTGCTAAGCGTATATATCTGCTCATTTTTTGAGTATCACCATCGAAATCATTGTAGAAATCAAGTGTTTCATATGCACTGTTAAGAGTTGTTTGAATCGCATTTTTAATCAATTGTAAGAGCGGCGAAAACTTTATGTCGTAGTCGAATTCTTGCAGCCATGACATGAGAATGTCCACTATACATGTGGAAACTGAAACAACATCTGTATATTCAATCTTAGTTTGCCAATATTGTAGGTAGTGTGCCATCAAATATATTTCCGGAAACCCCAATATGTGTGCGAGATTTGATTGACGTAACGCATGCAAGGTGTAAATTCCAAAACATGCCGTACTTTGATATTTCAAACACTGTTTAATTTGAGAAACATTTTGTTCACTCAAGTTCAGTGGCGTTTTTGTTGTAATATGTCGCACTATATTAAGTATGATCCATTGCGCGTAGCTTGATGTCAAATAACTTTCGGCTGAATTTTTCACTGAAGAATTTTCCGGTGCATTTTCCACAACAATATTTATTAATGTATCTTTGCATGTTGACGACCATATACCCTTTCTCATAAAATTTCGAACAGTTGGATATCCGTTTGTCAAAATGAGATCTAGAGTTTGCAATATGTAATTTCTTTTGTCCGAGTTTTCTAACAAATTTTGTAATTCAGAAAAAATTCCCATATTTTTTTTGACCCATCGTTCTGAAACTTTTTTGGTGGTAAGTATTTTACGGAATAGTTTCATTGCCGTATCGCTTGAAATAGTTGACACTGACAACATCGGCATAATATAATTGTCGATATCCTCATCTATCAATGATACGCAAATGTTAACAACAAGTTGCGTAAGCTCATTTCGAGTATTTGGAAATTTATGGAAACATGTTTGCAAATCTTTGGCAATCGTTGGAATGCTTGTAAGCTGCTTTTGAAAATTGGACTCATTGGATAATTCAATAAATGTATGTAGAATACTCATGCGATCCGTATCAGATGTCGAAGCATCAATCATCTGAGCGAGCAAACAATCATACACTTTGCATGTCTTTGTCACATTTCGTGATGCTGTTGTATTCTGTTTCGCAATATCACAAAGTAAAAGTAATGACATCTATAATAAATCACTTTCACAAAACAATTTTGATTTGACACAAAAAAAATATTTCTTCGTTGTTACTTGAAAAAAAAATTTAATCCGAAAAAATGAAGCAATTCGACTTGATGCGGACACTCATTCAGAAATTAGCACCAGCTGAAAGCTTTTGCTTTTCATATGATGTCTCCCCCAAAGAAGATGGTACATTTGAGAATTTTATGATCGTACAAAACAATGACAAGAAATTCAGGTTTTCAGTTCTCGAAACCTCGGTATGGACTGATGTGAAACGGGTTCTTACAAAGAAAATGACAGGCGTTAAAGGCGAATGGACATGCGGCATATGTTGCGAAATATCTTCAAAACGCGTCAATTGCAATAGGTGTTCCAACGACACATGCGGTGAGTGTTACATTCGCTCATTTGTGGAAGGTCAGGGTGTGATAGTATGCCCATGGTGTCGAAGCCGGACGGGACAGCGTTTTCCACCGCATATGATCATGGGTATGGCAGATACCATCCGATCAAACTTATATGGCATCAACATAAGGACAAACTCTTCACACATTTGAATATTTTTATGGAAGTTGTTTGTATTTGAAACAACAAAGTTCAGGAGATTTTTTCCATAATCCTGGTTTTGTATGAATCATAAAAGATGTTTGTAGGGATGAATCACTTTATTAACGAACTTAATGCAACTGCACCCCACAAACAAATATGAAAACTCATAACACCAACTCTAATATTTGTATATTCGCGGATATCTTTGTCAAAACGTAGTAGAAAAGCACCGCAAATCAACAACCCTTCAGATATTCTTTTTAATATGTGTTCTGTTTCTTCTGTCTCTTTACGCTTTTGACATCTCATATAAATTGCGGATAAAATTAGAAGACCGGAACTTACTGATATTGCAATTAAACTTATATCATTTGGTAAAACATCATTGTCTACTAATTCGGCAAAAAAGGAATAAGAACTAGAGGAAGTAACCATTGTTACAATCCACAAAAGCCGGGCCGCTCCAAAACAGGTTTTATGCATATTCGTTGCAAACGCACATGTGATCGCAATCGCAACTCCGCACATAGAATCAATCGCGAAAAACGCGCGTTCAATGTCCTTATTATTCTCCTCTTCATGGACGGATATATTCAACATGGCCACGGTACTTCCAATAAATGCTACAAAAGAAAGCAATAGTTTCGATCGCAAAGCCGCAAACGAACTAGACACAAAACCGAGCGATGATGCAATGTACTCGACAATAATCATTTTAGTGTAACATGTAAAATAAAAGAAAGACGAGCAAACAAACAAGCTCGATTTTCCTCATTTGTGTGTCTTCTTCATGATTTCCCATGACAAATGTAAATGTTGGGAAAAAAGATGGCATATACACAAATAGAAAACATCCCATAAAAATCTTGCGCCACATCAGAGCGTTCGAAAGTTGAGATATCGTACTTGCAGTTTCAGACACGATAATAGCTGTCATAGGATGTGATGGAAAAACTGCTACACATGTAGTCATTCTTCCTAAACGTAATGCAACCTGCAGCATGTGAATTTTTTTGAAATCTAAAATAAAACATGTCTTTCATGAACGAAACCTTTCATGACGCTGACACAAACAACGATGGTCAACTTGACAAACAAGAAATGGCAGCTGCGATAAAGATGGCGAATTTGCCAGAGCATTTCACAGTTGGTAGATCAGGATGTCCTTATACAATCAGGCAAGCACAAAGTAATAATGAAAATAATGTTACAACAATTCTTTGTGGTGATCCATCTGTTCTACCAACACTTGATGAAAAATATCAAAATATTTGCAAAACTCTGCCTGATTTAGAAGGAGTCCCTGCAAATTTTACATGTAAAGATGATGATTACGAACCATCGTCTTGTCAGGTCAACTTCGGATTCAATCCTAATTTTGGAAAAAAAAATTAAAATGGAAATTTTGAAACACCATGTACAACATATGATAAAAGACAAAGTCTCTGTAAATGATACATACTTTGTAATGTACGAAAATTACATACTCGTTTATAAACGCTTACAACCTAATCAAATATTCAAGTTCTTGAAAGATAAAAATATCCTAGGAATAGCGAATATTCAAGAAAGATATTTAATAGATCATTCGATACCAATTTGCTCAAATCTTAAAAAAAAATGGCATCAAGGATTCATCCAAAACAAACATATGCCAAATAAAAAGAAAATGGCAATGCTTACTATTTTTTACTTTGATCATTTTATCACTGATTGGTGTGAATTCTAATTACCATATTTCATCTACGATTCCATATTTTTTTGCTTGATACGATGTCAAATGTAATTCTTTTTGAAGTAGACGCTGAATTTCTTGCTCTTTCATATTTGTTTGTGAAATGTAGATGTTTTTAAAATTCGTCATCAATTCCTTAGAATTCTCAACTTCATCTAAAAGATCCGTATACTTTCCCCAAAATGATGTACTCAATTGGTGAATTAGAATTCTTGAATTTTGAAGACATTTTCGTTCACTACCACCAAGTAGCAGAAATGTTCCGGCCGATGCCACGAAGCCGTCAGCAATAGTGATGACAGGAATTTTATTACATCGAATATGATCCATCGCACTTAAACCTGCATTCACATCTCCGCCTGGACTATGAATATACAAGTAAACATTCAAGTTTTCAAGTGTCGTACAATTCGCAAGAGCATATTGAGTAGCCTTTGATAAACATTCAATTAATTTCAATGTATTCTTTGTGTTTACCTCACAGTAAAAATATACGCAGTCTTGGATGTTCAAAATACTTGCCTCTTCTTCAGGGTCATCTTCTTCAACTGTTGTATTCTTCCTTTTCCGTTTTGTAAAATTCATGTTGTGATTGTGTTAAATATATTTTTCAAATATGATTCATCTTTGGTACATTGGAGTGAAAGGTAAAAATCCACTAATCACTTGAGGCTTTGTTTTTACTTGTGAATCATCACGCATTCGGGTCAGAATGTAACGGTATCGGTTGATTCGTTTCTTTTTAAGATCATTGAACTCAGAATGCACAGTGTCCATAGTTTTTTCCTTATTTTCATTTTCTGCTTGTTTAGGAAATCGAGGAATAGGTCTTTTCAACTTTGAAACTGAACCACATTTACAAGGAGGTTTTTTTTCATTACGCAGCATTTTTTCATGTAAACAAAAAAAATAAGGTACAATGGTCAGTCTATATTGATCATATTGAACGAACTTTTTTTTGCACTCTTTTTAAAAAATGAGGCTATTATACTTGCTAATAGTTATTGTACAATTATCTAAAACTACATCACCACCACCATCTCCTATGATACCGCCTTCCTCTCCACCTTCCTCTCCGCCTTTTTCTCCACTTCCTCCTTTCCCACCACCTTTGACGCCTACGATATACATCTTTCAAGCATTCAGCGAATTCTACAGTCCCATCGTTAATTTATTTGATGGACTAAATCCGAATCAAGCTATATTCAGAAATTCAGTCGCATCCGTTGCCAATGTATCTATCGAAGATGTAACTATATTTTCTATATTGAACACCAATACTTTCACCAAAATCCTCACTACAATTAATGTACACTCTGAAGAACAAGCTGTACAAGTGCATACATCATTGTCAACAAATTATACTACACTCGAGGTTTACCAGGGATCAAACATAATTACCAGGTATGAGGCCAAAACCACACAAAGAGTTGCAGCACCATATCCACCTCCTTCCCCCAAAAATCCACCACCATACTCTCCGCCTCCATCAAGAGTTCCATCTCCTCCAAATCCTTATCCGCCACCTCCATCACAGCCTACTTTATCAACCGAATTATCACCACTTCCATCACCACCTCCAGCATCACTTCCAAGTATACCTCCTCACACTCCACCGCCTGTATTTAGTCCTAGTCCTCCCCCACCTCCTCCACCGTCACCCATACCCCCTCTACCGCTTCCTCCATCTGTTCCTCTCGCTGTAAGAAATCCTTCACCACCACCTTTTATACAAAAATATAACTCGAACCCCCCATGGTTACTGACAATAACTATAATCGTTATCATTTGTATCGCAGCTTTTATCGGCTGGGTGGGAATCTGTCTCTGTATCGCATCAAACAAGAACAATACATATAAATTCCGAATATCTCCTACTTCTGTAAAAATCACACGAGATCGTTCAGACCCAATTTATAAAACAACTCCAACAAACTTATTCAAAAAAAGTATCGACAAAAACTTTTATCATATTGATCGTTTGAAAAACAAGGAAAATCTTTACGCCACAAAAGACGCACATGTTGCTAAAAATTTAAGGAAGCCTTGACAAAAAAAATTTGTTCTTGCATAAAAAATTAATGAAATCCTTACTTGTCGTTTTTAAAGGTAGAGTTCTTATACCAGGAATCGTTCCAAATATATACTCTGCTAAATCAATTCGACTATGGATTCGTGAACGACAATTCGCATATGAAAATGGCGTCATCGATAGTTTATTTCGTGGTGCATACTATCCGGAAGTATTCACATCATCCTTTGCAAGATGGAACAAGTATGTTTTTTCCCAGCTACCGAATTGTAAAATCAGTATCGCACTTCACTCTCCGCCAGTCAGTCGTGTATCACGCATAGAAATCCAAAATACTTTTAGACCATACAATATTTCTATGATGATATGGAAGAAAGCCCGAAATCAATGGGATCGAGTGTTTCAATCGTTAGAATTTCTTAAAAATCAAAACTTTGATACTGTGTTAATTTCACGACTTGATTTGGCGCCGCGAAACTTTATACCTATTCCTCTCCATAACAATACTGTGATGTTTCCATTTTATGACAAAAAATGGTTGTGTGACAGTATAATTCTCGTTCCCGGCAACTGTGTCTCTAAATTCTCGAAGATTATGCAGAATATGAGTTATTCAAATGATCCGATGATCGCCCATACATCGCTTCATGACACTCTTAGACTCTTTCAGATCGAAGTTGATGTGTGGTTACCGCAAAAAAATTATACATGCGGAACTGGAAGCATATTTACAGTTGAAAATCCAATGTACGAACTACTTGGTCGTAATACATTTACAACGCGACTTACAATTGTCACTCTCTCCATGTCTTGCATCTTTTGCATTTTATGTTTCGGGCTCATACTATTCCTACATTTCACGAAACGTCATAAAAGGAATGTAATGACCCATAAACGCTAATGTCCACAATTTATACCATGTTTGTTTTTGTAGTGGAACATAAATATCATCAACGAAAACAGACCCTTGCACACAATACGCCCACCCAATCTGAATAATATGAGCCACCCAAACATGTAAAATAGATACCGATTGAGGTGGATAATACATAATAAGAGCACATGGCAATATGTGAAGCATGAAGTGTCCGAAATAAAAATAAGTCACGGAAATATCAAGCTTTAGCCTTTGCCGTCGATATGCAGTCTTATCAAATAAGGGTATAAGCGAAAAAGATAAAGTTGATCCGAATGCCGAATTGCATGAAACAGACCATAGAAAACTTTGAGTACCCAACATAAATCCTACCGTCATAAGGCTCAAAAAAACATGCGTAAAGACAAATGGTTCGAAGTTCATTTTTTTTTCGAAAAATGATTTCCAAGATTTTCAAAAAAAAGAGACCTCCAAAACCAATTCTCCTACCTGAAGAATTGAATGAAGAATTGAATGAAGAATTGAGTCTTCCAAATTTTGTAAAGCGTCCAATCGTGTGGCAAAGCAAAAAGCGTATTCGCCCGAAATTTACAAAAGTAAGTGATGATACTGTTTACGATTTCAATATATCTCTCAAAATTTAGAAAGATGGTAATGCAACTTGAGGTACATTGAATTTCTCATGGCACTTTTGTTCAGCTGAATATGAATTTTGTGCATGCACTTTTCCTAGATTTACATTTATTTTTTCTACAGTCGGAAAACATAATGTATGACCATTCACATCAACACGTTCACTCTCAGGACATTTTACCAAATTTTCCCATGGCGGTGGTTCTTTATAGTAATTTTGATGATGTCGAATTCCTCGCAAATAATTCTCTTCTTCGTTTCGAATATCTTGAACATCATGAGAAAATGCTTTGCACGCTTTCTTCATGCTCCCATTGACGGGGGCACAATAACCGGTATATTTTTTCGTTCCGTCTTCGGCAACGATTTCGCCACAATAATTATGAAGGCTATGCGAATAATGTTTGTCATCATCTGAACAATCTTTAGGTTTGTAATATGAAACATTTAATCCATTCTTGCCTTTCTTACATGTTGCATTATTTTCGCATACACCCTCGACATTCTGTAAAATATCACAATCTTCATGAGTTGTACAATTGCTACCTGGAGCGGAACCGAGAACACATTTTTTGTTCACACACATTCCGAATTCTGCATTAGAATTACAATCGTCTTTCATAAAACACTTCTCTCCCCCTTTGTAATTTTGTAATGAGCTGTCATCACATAACCAGCCCTTGTCTTTTTTGCACTCATATTCATTTACACGATGCCATTCCCACCACTTTGGACGAGAAGATAGAGTAGGTACATCTCGTGTGTTTATCACACATTCGTATGATGATGAAGGTTCATCAGTCATCAATTTCTCTACTTTGTAGTCACAGTCAGGTTTGCCATCGCAAACATGAATCGCTTCCTCCACAATTTGCTCGCATAGATCTTCTCTTCCTTTAGGTACATAAGTTCTCAAGTTGGTGGACATCATTTGTCCAAAAGTTTGCAAGGAACATTCCATCATGTTATTCAATGTTGACAAATCTTCAATCTCATGATCATTCGCAATCACATGTTTCTTTTTCAAATACTCCTGACCACATGTATTCAATGCACTTGAATCCGTCGCTTCGACACACACTGCCACCGTGTCATCACCAAGTTTTGTTTGATAACATTTTTTCCCATCTTGTACAGAACATAACGCATCAATACGCCAAGGTAAACTATGTTCAGGACAATTTTCATCAGATCCACTTCCATCTGAATCAACTGTCCAATAATATTCACCATTTTTTTTTCCACATTTCATCATCTTGTTTGGTTGATTCTTGCACTCCATATTTCTATCATCAAGAAAAATAAAATTGCAACATTAAAAAGACATGATGTCACAAATCATTACATTGTTTTTAATTGCACAGTCTCCTCTTCCAAGTCCCACTCCTTCATTGTCTGAGCATCCGCCAAGCACACCACCAAGCATACCACCCGACACTGCACAATACTTTTTATATTGGATGATTCCAACTCTGAGCGCTTTAAGCGTTGTCTTACTCATTCTGTTCTATCTTGCCATACGACCAAAATTACCCAGCTGTTGGCCCGAAAAAGATTCTACCGAAAACTCTACAGAAGTAGTATCAAGTAAAATTGAACTTTCTGTACTACAACCAAGTGAGCGAAAAATAAAAGAATTGTCCTATAGCAGAAGATAAGACAAAAAAAAATCAAATCATGACTGACAATTCTCTACCTTGGGTGACAAGACAAGAATTGCAACATCTACTTGAGAAGATTTCGAATTTAGAAGTCGAGGTATGTCACCTAAGAAAACAAGTTGCGGAGCTACAAATTCAAGAACCAAAATACGAATCACCTGTCGATGCTTCAACTTATAAAAATCATAAACAGAACAAAATGATGGACTTATGGAGACAGGCATGAGAATCAGTTTGTTTATTTCAATATATACATCATACAAATGAAAATACCTGCTATTCGAGAGTATCTATGGGAACATATGGTTAGTTGCGTAAACGAATATGAAAACAATGGAATCACGAATCAAGAAGCACTTCGCAAGCACAAGAATTTCATAAACCGAAATAATATTATGGGTAAGTCACGATATAAAACTCTTCAAATCATGGAGAATTACTTTAAATGTCCCGATGCAAAAATGTCTCAAGTTGTTTTTGTGAATACTCTTAATAATACTTGTATGGGTAGAGTTCTTGTTCCCTTGTTCGCACCAGCATCGTAGAATGTTCTTAACCTATATTTTTAACTATAATTCGTTTTTTCAATTTATCTGTGATTAAGGAACATCCAAAGCTAAAAATTGTATCCCAAATCAAAGAATTTGTTTTTATCACAGTTATTTTTTTCACATTACATGGTATTGTACTCCATAATCGATAACCGTCAATCATATTATAACGAGTTGCTTTTTTCATCAGCATAAAGAAGCATGTTGAAGAAAATGTAGAAAAATCAAATACAAGAAACGCATTGTCGCGACTCATCGCATATTCATGAATTATTTGCATACACGCTTTCTGCTCACACACTATATCATCATTAGGAATATCCGATATGGAAAAATATAAACTGTCCCCAACAATTTTTATTGATTTACATGGTTTGGGATCGATTTCACACAAACGTCCCGAAGTTTCTATGATTTGAGCAAGCAACAATCTACATTTGCTTTCGTGTTGATGGCATGTCAATAATTTGTTGTAGAAATCGAACCATTCACTGGGAATTTCCGAAACCTCATGCGTCTCTTCAGCTTCTAAATATTTTTTAAACCTATGAAGCATTATTGAGAAAAAACGAAAAAAAAACAATAATCTAACGAGATATTACCGTACTCAAAACGGTTTCACAATCTCGCACAACAATACTTTCAATATACATAGTGCGTAAATTTATCACATAAGACACTGGTCTTCTATTCAAAGCCGCTCTGATAGTTGCATTTATACGATCCGTATGACTTATTTCGTTCGCCCATACTGTATGATAAATTCCATTTTCAGACAATGCATGAACTCGAGCATACAGAGTCATATTGGTAAAAGTCGGCGACACTCGCTTTACTCGCACATCAAATTCAGTATTCTGATTATGTAATATTTCAAGTAAAAACAAACACGCTGCACGAAACTTTTCTATATCAAACCACACAAATGGTTTTAACTGACGAAGATTGTGATGATAATCATTCCAGCTTCTCGCTAAACATGCCAATTCGCACCATTGTAGTGGTTGAATCTCGCTTCCTTTTGTATACGATAAAATAATGTCGTTCATATCATCACCGACTAATGTATTGACTGGAATATTTGGAGAAATGAAACGAGAATGATGATCATTCAATATTGCCTCGTCTTGCTGCGGTCGTGTTAATCTCAACGGTGCATTAATGTCTTCAAGTATACGAACTTTGCCCGTTAATTTGTATTCGACCGCCATCAAACAAGCGGATGCATAAATACATGAAACATCTTCGTGGACCTCGTTTACTTGTACAATATCTTGATCATCACTCGATATTGTTGACATCCGTACCATTTCAATCAGTTGATGATTTCTTATCCATCTTCCAGTTCCACTCAATCTCACATTGTCTAGCGAATATGTCGTCAAGGTCTCGAAATTTAAAATCGGTCTCTCTTGAATGCTGAATCCATGATTTTTTAATTCCAGTGTTTTGTTACAATACAATATATCATTTTCATCCAGAAAGTGCAACGCCTTCATCAAAGGCGGATACGGATTTTTTTCATCTTGAATAATCACGAGCTGTCGACATCCTCTCGTCAATGCAACAAAACATGGATTTCGTTGCGCTTCGGATGTAAGTCCTAATACGATGACAATATTTTGTTCAGTACCTTTTGAAGAATGCCATGTTCCGACACACAATTTGTTTTTCCGAATTCTTGTATCTTGACCATCTGTACCGTGTAAGTATATACGAATACCTTTGGAAGACAGAAAATTTAGAGCAGCTCGTAAAGGACCATTGTTCTTTTTCTTGGGAACTAGAACAACGACATCTTTCAGATTTACATTTTTGATCATATTCATTATATAAGCTCCAGCTTTCCATAAATTGATCGAATATAGCTGAACTGGAAGATGTCGCTCCAAGTTTTCATCCTTTGCACTGACAAGATTGATATCAAAAATTTTTGAAACCACTCTTGCCATAGGAGGCGTCAAACGATGAGTCTTGAAAAACTCCACATGGACCCATTCTCTTGTTGAAATAAAATTCGTGTTTGCTTCGTTCAAATACTTCAAGTCCGCGGAATCCTCTTCGTCATAGGTGTACAACATCTGATTTGCATCACCGACGACCATGTACTGCACTGTACTCTTGAGATCAAGCACCAATCTTAATACACGTTCGAAACTGGGACGAAAATCCTGTGCCTCATCAATCATGACACCAGATACACTCAGCCTGTTTTTTACTTCTAGTTCTCCCGTTTCAACACCTTCGATTGCATCAAATAAAGCCATGTCATCATAACAAGGCATGATACAATAAGTAGCTAAACCGTGAAATGTCATGCAAATAACTCGATCTTGTAATCCTTGCTCAGCTATCTTGTGATTGGTCTCTTCACACAAGTCGTGATTATAGGCAAGTATTAAAATCAAACCATCCGAAAACGATTTACACGATTCAAGCATTACTCTACTTTTTCCGGCTCCGGGAACAGCCGTAACTTTTACATTCATTCCTGAAATCCATTTTTGTAAAGCTACTGCCTGCTGATCATTTAATACCATTTAAGAGCAAACTTATTTTTTTAATTATGATTTAAACGGATTGATAATTCTGGAGCGTGGTACAATTTAATAATCATCATAATAACGACGACGACGACCACCACCACCCCCCATCATCTTTCCAATGAATGGAATTATAACAAACACAACTATAACAGCAATCACTCCCATCACAATGTATTTTAAAGGACATTCGTCACTCCCACTCATACATGCTGCAATCATTTCTAACAAATCTCCAGCAGCAGTTGCGAGTGAACCTGCAATATCACCTAAAGCTCCAAATGCGTCACCCCATTTATCTGCCGCTGATTCGTATAGTTCCCCACATTTAGTGCGGCAATATTCTTCACATTTACCACCACTGCCTGGATATGGTTTCATTTCAGTATAATGTTCTTTAGTACAATACACTTGAACCTTTTCACTTGCGATATCTGGAGGAAATGGATTTGTCCCATCCTCGGTTCTATACTCCGGATCCCTTACCAAAGTATCCACTGTCGTGAAGCAAGGAGCATTTGACGAATCACTGTTACAATCTCCAATGCATCCTGTTTTATTGGTCAAAGACCAAGAATTGTTTGTATCATTTGAACAAACATCAGGCGCGGTCGAGGCAGCTGCTGCCTCAGCTTCTGCAGCTGGAGAGAAATAAACGACCATGCGATTCGATTCAGTCGTGTAACTCGTAGGTGCTCCAGCAGGTGAAGGTGCTCCAGGTGATACATTCGTGTTGATTGCTATTCCACACCATTTTTCATCACCCTCTTCAGCATATGCACTTCTAGGAGTTGTGTCTGGAGGGGGTTGTGTACCGTCAGTGTCCGCGCGAATTTCACCCCATTTTTTGGGCACGCACCATGCGATACACTGCTTTTCCAACCTTTTCTTTTCCTCGTGGTCTGCACCTAGCCAGCACCCGTATGCACCAGCACCCAATCCAATCATCCCAGCTATTGCGCAACGAGCTCCACGCTTTCCACAAAACTTCTGAAGTCTTGTTTTTCGAGCATTCTTTGTTTTTTTTATTGCTTTAGCGGCGTCATCGAGATCCAGGTCGTCCATTTTTTTCGCTGCACCACCATCATCAAAACTTCGTCGTAAAGTATCGCCTGCTGCCTCTGCAGCTTCGTCTGCTGAACCGTCTGCTCTTCTAGCAGCGTTGGTTGCTGCATCTGTAGCATTGTCTGCAGCATTGTCTGCATTTTTACGAAATTTTCTCGCTAGACCAGCTCGTTCGGAAGGGTCTAAACTGTCCCAAAGTTTGTCTCTCAGAGATTTGCCATTGTCCATTTGACTGGCCATTTCATCAAGCTTATTCTGGGGAATAACATCACCTAGTTTTTTCGCAAGTGTTTCTTGTTGATCTCCTAGTTTTTTTGATAATACTCTCGTATCTAAAGACTCAACAATTGTATCACCAACTTTATCCATTGCATCTCTAAATCCTCGGTTTTCCAATAGAGTTGACATAATACGTCTAACCGCGGTTACACTGTTTGCAACAGACTGTGTGCTACCAGTACTAACACGAAACAAAGACCTTGATGTCTGTCTCAGTAAAGCCTTCTGACCAGCCGCCGCTTGATCCATTAGTCGTGCAATGGTCATTTTTTACTTACACTATTTTTTTTTTCTGTCCCTACTTTAAATGGAGGAAGGTCGACAAGAAGCAGTTCTCATCGCCGGCATAATTGTATGGATTATACTGTGTATTATAATTTTAATTCTTATACCAAATCTTCCTATACGCATTTTTGCCGGAGTAATAATTATAGTGTCTATTGTCTATCTGCAAAAAACTATACAAAAGCTTCGTAAAATACGAAATGACGCACTTTATGAATTAGACGCCTTACGATTGAATATCGGCTCAGAAATCGAAGGAATGGGATTGGATAGCGAAACATTTTTAGAAAATGCTCTTCTATCTACGGATACAGCTTCTGCTCCTGCTCCTGCTCCTTTGTCGCCCTCTTCTTCTCCATCTCCTTCACCACTAGGATGTGATGAAACTTCTTATGGATTAGCCGCAGAAGGATGTATAGATGGATTAGTAGAAGATGAATATGGATGTTGCGTTTTACCTCCGGAAGAACAACCTACCCCTGCAGAAATGGCAGTTGGGATAGCAGTACCAATGGGTCTTGAAGTCTTACAAACTGTGGCAGTTTCTAACTTGATCAAAGGATTACCCGACATTATCAAGTTTTTGTCAGGCAACATGACAGAAGAGGCAATTGAAAAAGCCATGCGAGGCGGTAAGATGGGACGACGAATGGGTAAAATTTTGAGCAGAGTATCGAGGAAACTTACGGGAAGGAACATGATGTCAGCTGTCGGAAAAGCTCGAATGCAATTCGCCAAAAGACTTGCAGTTGGCAGTACAGCTTCAAAGGCTGCGAAAAAGGGGTTTACAAAATTTATAGCGAAAAAAGTAGGCGCGATCGCATCCAGAATGGCATTGAAATTAGCAAATACTCTTTCCAAATTGAGCAATCCTATTGGATGGGTAATGTTCGCTGTTGAAGGTATAGGTATGCTCTTAGATTTTGCAGATCCTTCTGGTTACAATAATTACACAGATGCAGCTATAATAGAACAATTCCGTATTAAAGCCGATTTACAAACCGAGCGCCTACAAAAAATGGTAGAAGGAGATCTACCATACCTTTTTCCGTTAGAAACTGCATTTCCAACAGAATTTTTGGAAATTTCAAATACTCTCATGGGAGAAGCTTTGAATACGGTAACGGAGAATCTTTTCACCAGTGAAGATGGTAAGCCGTTAACAGAAGAAGAATTAACGGCTGCAGCTGAACTCGTATGTTCAATGTTGACGGGGGAATACGATGATCCAGAAGACGAAGAGAAAGTCGCGAAAATGATAATGGATGAAATGAACAAAAATCCAATAGAACGAGATAGGAAGATATGGGAGAGCATGTCTGATCCAACAAAAGGAATATATGACAAGATCGCAAAATACCCAACAATGGCTAGCTCAAAGACCATTGGGATTTCTTTATCTGAAGAAGGCGTAAAATGGTGGAATCAAAAGAATAAAGCCGAATGGTACCAATATAACGATCAGTTTGATAGTACTGTTCAACCACCTAATATATTTGGTCAAGTATGGAATGATGTTGGTACAGAAGCACCGCAAGGAACTGATCTGGGGGATAATCAACTATTGATATCAGCATTAAGACTGAAAATACGTTTTACGGAAGCAGAACTTAACCAGTTCAATCTTCCGCCACTCACTGCATCTCATTACATAAAAGTTGGAACAAAATATTACAAACCAATACCGTATAATGCTCCTCCAGCTTGTTTGTGGACGAACGAGTATTATGTGTTAAATGAAGCGAATCCTGGAACCGCAGAGAATCCAAATGCACTCAAAAAATACATCAAAAACAGAACTGATCATCCTAAAGTTCCTCTGTATTTTCCAGGTGGTGAAGCAATCTCTGCTTGTGAAAAATTCCGGAATGCTCAATTTATGGGTGGTTTGCTTGGAGATATAGACGATGCAAATGCCGGTGTAGATCCGAAACATCACTGTGTTAAATTCGATGATGGAACGGGCGAAACGGGAGTACCAGGATGTATATATACCGACGCATGGTGCACTCGTATGGGGATGAAACATAGGTACAATGCTGCTACCGGAAAGTCCGATTGTTATAAAGATGGCGGTCAAGAAATATCCGAATTTCTATTTGGACAAACTGTCACACGTGGGTTATATAGAGGATTTCATGCAATAGGCGAAAATATGTGTAATCCATGTTGTAAAGTTACCGAATACTGCGAGAATAGAACCTGTAAAGCCAAACATGGACTAGGTCATAATGTTGGAATCGATAATCGCCATAAATGCTTATCTGGTCAGGAAGCGTTTGGTAAATGCGTCGAATGTCGCGATGGTAGAAACGGAAGCTTCATGTGCGATGGTAACACAAACACCAAAAATGGTCATGATTGTACGAATAATGCATGTTATTGCGATGATGTCTGGGGTGCAAGTACATATGATACATGCGTTCCTAAGAAAAACGAAGGTGAACATGTCGGAGTAGGGGCTGACTATAAATGTAAAACGGGTAAAGAAGCATTTAGCACATGCGTGCAATGTCGTGATGGACGAAATGATACAGTATGTGACTCTCACCAGTATTGTGGGGATACATGGGCTCATTCTGAATATGACAAATGCGTACCCAAACAAGGACTTGGAAAACATGTTCCCGGTGTCGGTGAACGTGGTTATAAGTGTCTATCTGGATTAGAAGCGTTCGGGAAATGTGTACAATGTAAAGATGGTGCGAATGGAGCACATCATTGCACGAATAAAGTTGGACTCGACATAGAAAATACAATAACTGCCGGCGATGATGTGACGCATTTGATATGGAATAAGGTCAATCGAGTTCCTGCAAACGGAATCAAATTAGTGCATACCGACCTTTTAAAAGCTCTAGGTGACAAAGCACTTCGAGCTCCAAGTAGAATCTTATTCAATGAAGAAGAGTGGGCAGCATTAAAAATCAATATCGACTTCATTAATAAAAATTATGTTCAATTAACTATTGACAGAAATCCCATAATTTATGTACCAGCAAGTGAACCGAAAAAAATATGTGGTCGAGACGGACAATGTTATTGTGGAGAT